>Ga0255336_100074_pt1 | contig 240558 bp, 252 predicted proteins | sample MeOH1_35cm_T3_17_FD_189102 | JGI IMG/M metagenome (GOLD analysis project Ga0255336, IMG submission 189102) | Sandy soil microbial communities from University of British Columbia, Vancouver, Canada - MeOH1_35cm_T3_179 | ecosystem: Engineered > Artificial ecosystem > Sand microcosm > Unclassified... | reverse complement strand
GAGGCGAGATTAGCCATGCTGGTGAGTGTGTCGGGGTGCTCGGGGCCCAGCACTCTTTTTCTCATCTCCAACACCTGCGCTTGGAGCTCTTCAGCCTCCTTCCATCGTCCTTGGCTCCTGTATGTCGAGGCGAGATTGGCCATGATAGTGAGGGTGTCGGGGTGCTCTGGGCCCAGCACTCTGTTTCTCGTCTCCATTACTTGAGTAAGTGGGTCTTCCGCTTCAAAATATCTTCCGTCACTCATTAGACATAGCCCAAATCTTTCAAGTAATAACAGTCTCCCATCAATGCCATCATCTTCGAGGTTGGATGATAGAAGGTAACGAGCATGGGGTAAATATGCTCTCCACAGAGTCCTGTTCTGATGATTATGATCTGGAAAGACGTCGGCCAATCGTGCTGTAGCTTTTCTCATCCACTCAGTTAAGGACTTCTGCTCTCTCAGCCAACTCCGTGTGGCAAGGTGCACCAGTCGATGGAGGTCAAAGGTCTGATCCTTTTGCTTAACAATAAATGAGTAGGCAGTAAGGGTGCCAATAGCTTCAAGAGCTTTGCCTATAGTTTCTGCCGGCGGCAAAAGAGACTGTGGGATCATTTTTGGGTCGAGGCATGACATGAAAGACAAGTACTTAACTGCCAACTCATCACGATGCCGGATCTGCTCAAATGAAATAAGCCATGTAGTTGCGACGGGATTCTTCTGGTTCTGACTCCGATATCTTCCCTCATCTTCAAAGTCCTTGCTCAGAACTGTAATAACGTTCTCCTCCTTATCATCCCAGAGGGACAAGTATTTCTGAAGTGAGATGTCATTCTCGTTGATATACGCGGTTGCCTGGACGATTGCAAGAGGGAGAAAAGCCAGTCGGCTTAGGAAGTCTAACGCGGTTGGGTCGTCATTTAAAATCTCCTGATTATTTAGCGAATTCTTCAGCATTTGCATGGCGATATCCTCGTCTTTCTCAGGCACCTGAATGATCGTTCCAGGGGCAAATTTGACGGCAGCCTTCCGGTTTCGTGTGGTAAGGACTATAGATCCTTGGTTGCTGCGTGGAAGACAGTCGATGAGGCGAGTAGACCTGGTGCCAATGTCAATGTCGTTCAGCCACATATTGATATCGTCAGCATTGTCCAGTATCAGCAGCCACTCCCCAGTGCTTTCCAGGCTCAGAGTGTCTTGCACAAGCTTTATCATGTCTTCCTTTTCCCCCTGTACCTGGATCTGGAGCTGTCGGCCTATATCTAAATAGGCTTGCTGTATGGTTTCAACACTGGCTGCAGGCACCCAAAAGACTGAGCAATCTGGACGATGGTCTCTTGTTCGATAGGCCAATTCCAGCACAATTTGGGTCTTGCCGACGCCTCCAAGGCCGGTGATGGCAACTCTGGAGTGGTATCCGTCAGAGAAAAGCTTGGTCTCGAGTTCGCCAAGTTCAAGGTTGCGGCCAACGAACCGCTTATTCCTAGTGAGAGGGACCGACCAGCCGGCTTTGCGGGGCCCCACATGTTGCTAGGACAGTTAAATGCTGATTCAAGTAGGTCACCGGAGGCTTACCGTGATCTCTTGAATTGTTTGGCGGCCCGTATCAATGGCATCTAGAGCCTCTCCCATCTGGGCCACCTCTATGGGAGTCACCACACTGAGCAACTCTTTTGCATATGCTGCAGCAGTGGCAGCCGCATGCCCTTGCCATAGGTCGTTCTTGTGCGTGTCGGAATAGTCGCAGATGCCGCGAATCACCAGGCAGCGAAAGTTATCCATGAAGCCTGCTGCTTCCGTTTCAAAACACAGCACTCCTTCTGACCGTGCCAAGAGATCTCGAACGTGGGCATCTTCCATCAATCGATCGGCCGAGGCGATAAGTCCATAGTGAACGACCGGATCGTCTTGGTCAGCGCCACGCACCGGCCTTTGGACAATTCGGTCCGTCCCACACACCTCAGTGCATGGCCGTTCCTCGTCGGAGTGGACAAAGGGCGATTGATAGAGGAGGTCCGAGTCAGGGTCAGGGCGTTGGTACCTCTTCAGGCGACGATTGGTGCTGGTCATCCGAGTCACTGTTTCAGCAATCCGATGTCCTCGTCGTTCATGCAAAGCGCTCAGCTTTTGCAAGGCGTTTAGTAAGACGGGTGGCGGCGGAGTCAGTGACCCTGTTCTTTCAAACTTCTTGTTTTGGACCGTCTTTCCGAGCTCATAATGAATGACTCCCGCGGTCCTGCCGGTCGGTGAGCTCACCACCACATCACCAAGCCGGATGTCATGTTTTGCGCTCGGTGCACCTCCCCCAATACCCACCATCAGGCCGAATCGAATCGCCGGGAAGCTGCGCAGCATGTCTTTGGCCACGGTCGCGGCCGAGGCCAATCCATCCTTGCCTTGAGGAAGGCAGGCCACCACGACTTTGAGCTCCCCCATCCGACCGCAGGTGTAGGCATTGTCGTCGCGAGGGAGCGGCGGTGTCGGGTATTCGTCATCGAGGAGTTCGCAGGCGACCACGTACTCGGTACGGACGGCGCAGATCCACCCGACGTGGTAAGACGAGGCCATCGCAATATAACATGAAGAAAAGATTCAGACTCTCACAGGAGTCTATCGCCGCGAGACGAGAGGCATATTCATCACAACGGGCCGGAGGCATTAATAAGGCTGAAGCAGTGGAATCCTCAGCACATGTTTGCAGGCGCCGCTCCCTGCACCAGAAACCGCCGAGTTCTGCCAAGCTTCATTGCCCAGCGTATACAACGGGCCTGGAGTGTGCTAGGTGGACTGATTGATTCTATCTCAGGAGAGAGTGCTGATGGGCATAAATAAGGCAACAGTTGCCAAGACTGTTCAGGTGCTAACCAGGCAGGCTCTCTGTGTTACAGCTTTAAGGGCCTGTGGAGGAAGGTTTGCCGAGGGTTAGCCCAATCGGTGTTGGGCCAATGGCAAGGCGCTTTAAGTTTGACTGACCTCGATGTAAGTGCCACCAGTTTACGATCGGATTGTACCACGCTGCTACTCTGTGGCGGCGGTAAAACCTAGTGGAGGCTGATCAGGAGTGGTAGCTACGAACCAAGCATATTTGCTTTCTAGCCGCGCGGTTCGGTCCCTCAGCTCCAGCCTCGGCCTACCGTCATTCGTCCACTACGGCTGCCATCGTTCTGGGTGATGCCTCCAAGACGGTAACGCATCCAGGCTTGCCTCCAGTGTCATCCCTCCAATTTTGGCATTCTCCAGCAATGCCCAGCATCAGGCGGAAGTGAATCGCCGGAAAGCTGCGCAGCATGTTTTTGGCCACGCTCGCCGCCGAGGTCTGTCCATGCTTGACCTGAGGAAGACAGGCCACCACGACTTTGCGGTCTTCCATCCGGCCGCACGGATAGGTATTGTCATCGTGGGGGACCGGCGGTGTCGGGCATTCTTTATCGAGTTCGCAGGCGACAACATACTCGGTAGACGCAGATCCAACCGACGTGGGAGGGCGAGGCCATCACAATAGAACGTGAAGGAGAGCTTCAGATGCCCAAAGCTGTCGCAGCGAGACAGAGGCATACTCATGACCACTTGTGGAGCTGGAGTCATTAGCAAGGCCGGGGCAATGGAATCTTCTTACCAAGCATGTGAATGAAGGCGCCGCTCTATTAACAGACCGCCAAGTCGTGCCCACCTTCATTGCCCCGCCAGTGACCGACCAGTTGACCCTAGACCAGTTGACCCTCGACCAGTTGACCCAGCCAGTTGACCGACCAGGACCCCAGCTTCAGTCGCCTGGTACGCCGTCCTCTAGCTCTTGCGCCGAGTCGGACCTGGTTGTGATCGCAACCCAGGTTCATACTATCCAATCCTTCCTCTTGGGGGTTCTCACGAATGTGACTTATGTACTATACGTGGTCTGATGGAGAGCAAGAAAAGATCGGGTTAGAGGCGGTACTCTGTTGACATTTCACCAAATACAGTGGCGGCCAATCGGATGTGAGATAAAGTCATGGCGGGGTAATCTGGGGACTAGCTCAGTAAGAACTCTATATGTACATTCCAAGAATCAGGTCAAGATCTGGTACTAAACGTGGCATGAATACGAACAATATCGGTAATATCATCCATAGCGGGTTCTATGACGGGCTCCGAAGTCGGTTATATACCAGATCTAGGATCCTAGATCTAGGGCGACAAGCTGCGCGAGTAGCATCACTTAAAGAGCGACGACACCTCTCAGGTCAGCCGAATCAAGACCGCCGACCACGACGTCGACCGATCGTTGGCCAACGACATACCGCCGAGCTGGCAACGAGGGCAACGATGAGCCGCCGCGTCCCCATCGAGCCGCAACGTGTCGACGCGCCGCTCACCCAGTCGGCGACCTTCCTCGTCCTGTCGATCACTGATGGTCCCGACGCGATTCGGACCGTCCGCTCGACGCTCTCGAGCATCGACGGCGTAGCGAAGAACGTCGCCATTCGCGATCTTGGGGCCTCATTTGCGTGCACCGTGGGCATCGGCAGCGACGTCTGGGACCGCGTCACTGGTCTCCCCCGGCCGGCAGAGCTCCATCCCTTCCCCGCGGTCAAGGGGGCGGTCCACACGGCTGTCTCAACGCCTGGTGACCTGCTCTTCCACATCCGCTCGGAGCGCCGAGATTTGTGCTTCGAGTTCGAGCGGCAGCTGATGGACCTCCTGGGCGACGCGGTGGCGGTCGTCGATGAGACCGTCGGCTTCCGCTACTTCGACCTTCGCGACCTCCTCGGATTCGTCGATGGCACCGCCAACCCGGTCGGTCCCGCCGTGCCCGCCTCGATCCTCGTCGCTGAGGAAGACACATCCGCGGCCGGTGGCAGCTACATCGTCGTGCAGAAGTACGTGCACGACCTCAAAGCGTGGCATGGCCTCCCGGCCGAGCAGCAGGAGGCCATCATCGGCCGCACGAAGTTGGACAACGTCGAGCTTGACGACGCGGCCTCTGGCCAGCGGTCACATAAAACGCTCGCCACGATCGAAGACGAGAACGGTGACGAGCACGACATCCTCCGCGACAATATGCCGTTCGGCTCCCCTGGCTCCGGCGAGTTCGGAACCTACTTCATCGGGTACTCCCGGCGCCTATGGGTCATCGAGCGGATGCTGCAGCGCATGTTTGTTGGGGACCCTCCCGGGCTGCACGACCGCCTGCTCGACTTCTCGAAGCCGCTGACGGGCACGACGTTCTTCGCGCCGTCGGCCAGCCTGCTCGCCAGCCTCGACTCCGACTAACGGAGACGGCGATATCGGCTGGTCGAGGCCTCAGCCACGCCTGGCCCGGCCCATGAACGGTGATTGGCCTGATCCATGTTGGAAAATCGGTCGAAGCACGCACAGTGGGCGAGGTAATTGTGTCGCACCACAGGGGCCATGCAGGCCGAAACAAGGCCTCGCGAATAACGTGGATTTCTGGAAGAATAATCCTCCGATCCCGTCAGTCTCAAGATGAGAGCCAAGGTAATCCATTAGACCTGAAGTATTGCCACGATTTCTCGACGACACCCATTTTGCATCCTTTGGACCAGGGTCAACTAGGGTAAATTCCTTCTTTGGCTTCATCACCCTTACCATGTTCCCAGATACCACAGCAAGGTTCCGAGTTGTATCTAAGGCGGGAATACACGTGCAGGCTCGTTCGCGTCGTAGAGCCTTCACGTATCCTCCCTCGTCTCGCCTAGCTTTCCTGCTGCATGTAGAGGAAGCCCAACTTGTTGACTGCCGTGAGTGTCAATATATGTTCTAGGCCCTTTGTCTTCTCGTATCCTTGCAATACGCGCTGGAATATCTCCTCCTCTCCTCTAGCTTTCCCTGGTCCCAGTAGAGGATGCCAAGTTGTTGATCATGTTGAGGGTTGATGGGTGGTCTGGCCCAGTACCCTCTCCTTTCCTTCCCGTGCGAGTCGGTACATCTCCTCCGCCCTCTCCAGCTCTCCTAGTCAAAGTAGAGGTTGGCTAAATTGTTGACCGTGTCGAGTGTTGATGTATGCTCTGGCTCCAGTACCTTTTCAATTCCTTGCAGTGCGCGCTGGTACATCTTCTCGGCCGCATGATGCTGAATTTGTTGCTGGAGCATTTCTGCAATATAAAAAGCCCCGTGAATCTTCTGATCGAGTGCATTATCCAAATTCCTAGCAAGTCGCGCGGCATGAGTTGCAAGATGCTGAAAGTTCAACTCTGAAAAGCAGTCCAGTCCTCTTCTCCAATAGAAACCACCAAACGGTCAAAGGCGAACCAATACTTATGAACGTCGACTTCTCGGTTCAAGCCGTGTAAGGTCCAATCGTGAACGCAGGTATGCATGCTAACTATTCCCATCATTTCTCTCTGACCAGACCTGGTGTTGTCAACTCAGTAACCGCGTCGCTGAGAGCTTCTAAGTCTCTGATCCAAGTGGTCGCACTAACAGCTCTTCAGCCTCCTTCTATCGTCCCTGATTCCTGTATGTTGAGGCAAGACTGGCAAGACTGGTATGTCAGGATGCTCTGGCCCAAGCACTGTCTTTATCGCCTCCATTACTTGCACTAACAGCTCTTCAGCCTCATTCGACAGTCCCTGATTCCTGCAATTGCCCAGCGTACACAACAGCGCATATTATTGGTTAAACCGGAGAGTTCTTGTAATGCCTTCTTGCCCGTGGACTTACAGAAAATTGTATATGATGAACCAAGTAAGGTGAGCTGATTGATCCTGTCTCCGTTGCTGCCTACGGTGGTGGTGTAGGAGTGTCAGAGGCCAAGCGCTCACGGTGAATACAATGCCTGTGTTCCCACACCTGCTGCCTGGCCGTAGATGGTTGAAGAACGATAACAACTTTACAGACCAACCCAACTCGTCGCAATACCAACCCTTCAGTTCTCAACCGTCGTTCTGCTCAGCTGTATATTCGGGCTGCCACATGGATTCACCTCACTACAATCGTCAGGTAACCAGCACTCCTCATCCCAACATTCATCTTTCGATAGAACTTTTGATAGGGCTTTCCCCGGCTATCTAGGCCTTGTCCGACCCGGGATATTCTTCTGTAATTCCCACTCTTTACCTTTGAATATGGAAACTTTCTGTTGCATGACGTAACCGACTAGCAAGACTGTCACCCGCGGTGTCATATTCAGAGGCCGTCAGATGACCATAGGAGTGGTTGCCAGAAATAAGATGGCGAGATATTGCTAACCTTGGGGCGTTAAGCGGAGGTAAGCCATTTCAGAGTTTAATTCCGTACTGTCGGTGGGGTGTGGCTAACCCTGGCTCTGTTCCAGGGCTGGTAGTCTTGCAGAATCCATCTAAGCAAACTAGCGGGCATCGGGCTGCCTCGTCAATACCATCTCCTGGGAGTCGCCAGTCATCTCAGGCCACGAAATGGCCCCCCTTTCATATCTACCTTATCATCATGGTCGGCAAACGGACAATAGGACATCGAAAACTGTCCAAATGTCCGAGAATATGCGTCCCTGAGCCGTGGAAAACAAAATTAGCGCCAACAAGGATCTTCACCAATCAATCTGGCCGCCTGCCAACCATTAGCTGATCGTGACATTTGAGGTGATAGCATTTGCCTCCGATCTCGATGTCACGTCAAGCAAGAGGGATTGGTTGGCTTATACAATCTATTTGTGGGCTGCACTAATTTGGCGTATTCGACGGCTTAAAGTACCACTTCCTTTGGAGGTGGACATGATATAAGAGGCCGACAGGTCACCGACGGAATGCTCGAGCTCGGGACAAGCAACTCAAGTACCCAACGAGACACAGAAGAAAACAATTTGCAAAGACAATAATTCAGCTCACTGAGAGCAAATAACAGCAATGGAGTCCCCAAAGGTTGTTCTTGTCACCGGCGGCAACAATGGCATCGGCTACGAGGCCGTCAAGGCGTTTCTGCAGTCCGACAAGGCTTACCATGTCCTTCTCGGCAGTCGTTCTCTGGAGAAGGCCAAGCTTGCGATCGAGACCCTCCACAAGGAATGCCCCGAGTCGACCAACACCGTTGAAGCGGTCCAAGTCGATCTCACCAGTGACGAGTCGATCGAGAAGGCTTTCGAGCAAGTCAAGGCCAGTCCCGGGCATATCGACGCCCTCATCAACAACGCTGGTATGTACACCGCTCTATATCCCGTGACATTCCACGCGAACTGACATCTCCCAGGGGCCGCCTTCGACTCCGAATTCGCCGCTGGCAAAATCTCTCTCCGCGACTGCTTCACCAAGGCCTACGACGTGAACGTTGCCGGTACACAGGTCATGACCTGGACATTCATGCCGCTTTTGCTCAAGTCGGCCGACCCCCGCCTGCTTTTCGTGGCCGGTCTCTCCCAAATCACGGTGGCAAGCGAGGCGTACTTCCCGACACCGCCTCAGCCGGCCGGATGGCCCAAGAAGGTGGATTTCGAGACGATTGGATACCGCTGCAGCAAGACGGCACTCAACATGCTGATGCTGGACTGGAACCACAAGTTGAAGGAGGATGGCGTGAAGGTCTGGGGTGTCGGGCCCGGATTCCTGGCTACGGATTTGGGAAACATGCGGGAGAAGGTGAAGGAGATGGGGGGTGGGCATCCGAGCATCGGTGGGAAGCTGCTCAGGAGTGTTGTGGAGGGGGAGAGGGATGCTGACGTGGGGAAGATTGCGAACAAGGACGGGATTAGCCCATTTTGAGTATCTGATTTTCGAGGGTTCCCGGCATCGAACCCGAACCACAAGATGTTAGCTCGAGAAACAGGACTGCCAAAGGCGACCGACCTTGTGATAGCCTCGTGGTCTCTTCTACATTTCCGCGGCTGACCAATGATATGCTTGAGCTTCAAACGACGGGGCCACCTGGCGCACAGTTCTACATATGCGATACTATTCCGGAAAAGCTCATCTACCTCACCCCGGGTCCGAACAGCGCCTTGGTGGTGTCATAAGTGTACTTCAGCTCCCTATGCCAATAGTCAGGGGCCTGAGCCTTGGCAATCAACCAGGCCCGATCGACCGCCTCCAACACGTCATCCGGCAAGGGCCCCTTTTCCAGATATGTCAAATTGGTATCAAGGTGGTCTAGCTTCGAGACCCCAATGAGGATCCCGTCATTTCCGTCCTTGATGTTAAGTAACCGTAGTCGAGGTCATGAGGTGTCGTGTTATAGATGGCTACCGTAGCTGGAGATAATCCGCTGTAAAGTCCGCCCGTCGATGGCTCTTGTCAAAAAATTTCAAATCCAATAACGATGAAGCCGAAGTTGTATTTGCATGCCCGACTCTTGGTGGTCTTAACGCCCGGGTGGATCTCCACTTTGGTTAGATTTCCACTATCCCGATTTGGAAACCAATCTCGTATTGGCGGGCGCAAGCAAGCCCAGCCTGAAAAAGATCATGTTCGATCTGTATCCGGACTTAAAACGTGAGTTTTCCTGATGTATCCGGACTTAGGAGTTGTGCCGGATTTCGCTGTGTCGTGGTGCCTCTTTCACAAATGTTCTGCCTAGCACTCCCTGTCTTGACAAGATGGCTTGCAAAGCCCATCGGTTCTCTCGGCCACCATCTCAATAAAATTGCCCACCAAGAGCAATCCATGATCCTGAACGGAATGTCTTTCACCGAGTTCGACGCAGGCTGACCTCCCCATCGTCCCCAGCACCGCGATTGCTCTGGCGCGAGGTACATCATCTCCAACCACGACCTCGGCCGTGAATGCGCTAAACGCCTCTTCCGTCTCTTAGCGAAGCGTGTGATCCTCGCCATGCGCTCGCTCAGCAGCGGCAAGACCGTCAAGGCCACCACTGAGGCGGAGACGGGCAGCCACAGAGTCGTGGAGGCACGGCACCTCGACCTGTCGTCGTACGACTCCATCAAGTTCTCAGACAGAGTCAGTGAGGATGTTGGTAAGATCGACGCCCTTATTGAGAATGCGGCAGCAGCACGACACATCTAGATGGTCAGCTCGGGCCTGGACAGCTCGCTGATGGTCAACGTCACAAGCACGGTGCTGCTGGCGCTACTGCTCTCGAAATAGAGAACAGGGCCAGAGGTGTGGAATCATGCCGCACATTATCGTTGTAACAAGCCCAACGGCCTTGGAGCAGCAGAAGGACCTCGAGTAGCAAGGACCTCGAGTAGCAAGGACCTCGAGTAGCAAGGACCTCGAGCAGCAAGGACCTCGAGCAGCTCGCGAGGAAGGGAGGAGAAGCTTTCGATATCTTGTGCGTCGAGGCAAATGGAATACTACCAACGGGTAGTCCAACGGGTAGGCCATTGCAACACCGGGCTGTTCCGCTCTAGCACCTCAGCTTTGCATCATGGGCGATGCCTCATTTGCTGATGGAGAACGCCGGAGATGGACAGCTGGACATTGCTGCATGCCTCGTTCGGTGGGAGAGAGCCATGGAAAGTACCTCGGATTGCGAGATCAAAAAGTATGTTGGAACCTCTTCTCTGATGAGCCAGAGCTAATCGCGCGATGGGCATGAAGATGCCTAGATTATGGTGGCAATGTATGTGACAGATGAGTGACTGTACCTGCAATCATATGTCTATGATTGAGGGCTCACGAGTCAGAGCCTACTGTCGACTCCCAGAAGATTCGGGCTCGTTGATCGTGCAGCGCTCTGATCCAAGGAAAGCGACCGATAGCTCCACGAAGGCTGTCCCAGCTTTCGACTGCCATATCTCGAGCGATGGTCTTGATCTCTTCTGCCGACCAAGCTTTCCCGACTTGGTCAAAGACTGAAATGCTACCCACGATCAGTAGCCACAGGGCAACTGGAAGCTCATCCGGGCAGCTGTCCCGGATCTTTTGAAGAGATGTAATTAGTCTTTTAGAAAGTAACTCGTACGGTAACTGTTGGCGACGTCCGAAGAAGAGGAGCAGCGTCGTCATGAACGCCATCAATCCCAGATGTACTGCGTCTTCCATTGCGTCGGTGGCGGGCTGGGACTTGAGGAACCTGAATTGAATCAGACGATTAAAAAGTGATATCATTGTCGCTTGAAATGCGTACGGCTCGAGCCTGGGACCGGCGGGAGAACGATTGAGAAGATGGCTTAAGTCAGTGACGTCGACGATGAGCTGTGAGAGACCAGATGGAAAGTCCCTGAAAGCCTTTGGGAGATCTTCGGTTCGCGTTTTTGCATTGCCAAGCGCTGAATCTATGGCGAGACGCGGCATCCCATCCCAGAAGAATCGGGTTGGGGAGCCCTCGTGAAGGGCAAGGGTGATGTCCGACCGGCATATCTTCTGGAGAAGAGCATTATTTTGCTGCAGCTCTCCAATCCCACCTCTCAGCTCAATCATGCGTCGCAGTCCATCCATATGGAGCCGCCTCTTCTGGGTATCGCCACGAAGCTGCTCGTAGATGCAGATGCAAACCACAACAGCCACGGTGATATCTGAGAGTGCTTGGGGGCTGGAAAGCTTCTGGTTTACCAGCTGGCACGTTTGAGATAGATGACTCAGAGCAGCCTGGGATTCGTCCTGTTTCGCCATGAAGTTGACCATTGTGGCACTGATGGCCAACGTACAGTGGAAGACTTGAACACAGTGGTCAGCGCCGGCCGTACCATCCTCCGAGGTTCGACCTTACATGCTTCATCGGAAATGATGTATTGAAACCAGACGCTTTTCATTTGGTCATGAGAAATGCAAAATTCAGGCGGATAGAGGGCCTCCCCAATGATGTAGAAGACTTCGAGTCGTCAGCAGTGAGCTTGCAGGGCTAGCATGGCGTACAATCATGGAGTAAGCTCGCGACATGCGGTGTGATTTCGAGAGGATATGAGAACGTAAGGAAGCCAGTTCCGATCCTATTCGCAATGATAATGCGGAATTCGTCCTCTTGGGGCTTCCTGATCCGGATATGCTTTGAGAAAGCTGGGTTGCAAACGGGGGGAATGGATGTTGATGGGCTTTGTTCGGCTCGAGGCTTCCTCGAAGCTCTCTTTACCGTCCTCCCGGCGTTCTTGCCTTTCATCACATGGCTCCGGATCAGCTTCCGGGACCTCTGGTCGATGGTCGCGTTATCGATGAATGCGAAGTCCATTGGACTTCTGTAGTCTTGTGCTCCGCGAGCAAGACAGGAACGGGTGGGAGATTGCCGCTACGGGATGGTCAGAGTCAGCAAACCGCATTTGGCTGGACAACTATTAAAGAAGCTCTTGGGCTATAATGTGGTTGCGCCATTGGTCGGCCGAACTTTAGAATTTGCTCTTGGCCGAGCGATCATTTCCGAACGGGAGCATGACCAACACCAATAACCAGGGTAAGGTCGCGGCCACCACGGCATACATAATGAAAGAATGCTTCAGGCCATCCATGGCGAGTCCGCGATATTAATACTTTGTATCTTGATTTAAAGCCGCCGAAACCTACCACCGCAAAGTTCAGACTTTCAGAAGGGGGATCAGTCGACTCACAATATACAATCTCATCCATCGCCCGGCCGGCCAACAATTGACTCACTATGATGGCATCTTTTGTGGGTGCAGAGAATGATCTGAGGAGGTGATGAGATTGCTAGTGTTATGGACACTTGCCAAAGGACAGAGGTCTCGGCAAGGTCGTCACACTCTCTTGGCACGATTCTCCTGTATCAAGCCTTCCTGCCTTGTCGTAGATAGCTAGGGAATATCATCGAGCCTGGTTCGTAACTCGGAAGGATCTTCTGGGGCCCGAAAGTTACTGCTGTGAGAGCAAGAGCTTCCGGGCCATGTTGGCTTGATCTGACAAGGGATTTGCCGCGTGGCTGGTGGAGCTCTAGGGGTGGCCTGTGGGCGGAAGGTGGCTGAACTAGACAGGTTTGCCGCCCCTTGGCGAATCCCATAACCAAAGCATGCCTTCGTCTTGGAAACATTCAACAATCTTGCCTTGCAAGCATGTAAATCACCTTATGTTGTCGTCTGACACGGAGTCTTACCGGTTGTCACAATCCCATCGTGCACCTTGGTCGCTGCATATGCCCTACATTATGCTGTCCTGAACCTGGCCGAGCTAACGGGTTCATGGGTCGAAAGAGTCATAAGAAGTCGAGGAATGGCTGCAATGAATGCAAGCGCCGCCATATCAAGGTAGTACATTCCTATTGATTGGATTCGCACCCTCAGCAAGAGGTCGGATGCTAGTCTGCTGGTCTAACCTGCATGTAGTGCGACGAGACCCATCCTATCTGCATGAGATGTTCATCTTCGCTTCGACATTGTTCATTTGAATCTTGGGCAAGTGAACGAGCTCCAAGTGCTCATATCTCGGCGCGACAACTGCCAACTTCCCTAAGTGCTGCCCTTGGCGAGAATTGCAGCTTCTCGGGCAGTCCTTCCACTGAATGCGAGGCCGCAGTAAATCTGGATCATCTCGAATTGCTCCATCATTTCGAAACCGAGACCTGCAGGAACATCACCAGCACCGATGCTCAGACCGACCTCTACCGTAAAACGATCGTCGATAAAGGCTTCTCAAACCCATTCCTCATGTATCAAACCTTGGCACTGTCCGCTTTCCACCTGAGCCTCCAGAGACCACATCGAGCCGCTTTTTATAGCGTCTTAGCTGCATCACTACGATCACGGGCAGTCGCCGGTTTCAACGAAATATTGCCGCGAGTCGACGCTTCCAACTGCGTTGACGTCCTTCTTTTCTCTCACATTATTGGCTTACACGTCTTTTGCGAAATCTTCACCTCGGCACGAGATGATTTCAATGACTTCTTGGAAAGGCTAGTCGGCTGCATTAAGCTGCTACAGGGAGTGCAAGTCGTGATCCAAACTTGGTGGGATGTCCTGAGCCGCACAGAGATTGGGACCATCATCAACCAGTCACACAATCACCAGACGGCACACAAAGTGTCCCGCGGAGAATGCAATCCGCTGCGGAAACTCATCGATGGCGCAGACCTGAGCCAATCCTCTATCAACACCTGTCACGCCGCTTTAGACAAACTGCAAGCATGCTTTGATGCGGAAAATGCGTTCGAAGCATCGCCGCCGTCGACGTATATGCTCTTCACCTGGCCTGTTACGGCCTCGACCGAGTTCACAGAGCTGATTGACAAACGGAGCCCGGAAGCTCTGGTGATACTGGCATATTATGCCGTTCTGCTCCACAAACGGCGAAGGTCCTGGGCTGTCGCAGACGCCGGACAGCGTCTAGTCCATTTGATCCATAGACATTTGGGTAAGCATTGGGAAAAGTGGCTGGTTTGGCCCATTTCATTCATCAACGGCAACCCAAGCAGCGCGGCACCGACTCCAGGTTCTACGACTCTTTCCGAGACATCTTAATCACAGACTGCCGTGCCAAAGGTCCACTACCAAAAATGTCAAAATTCGATATCGTACTCTGTTATATTCCCATCAACGCAACGACATCCACCTTTGTGCCGCTGGCTGTAGTCTATCTGGAAGAGACCATGATACCGCACCAAAAACACTCGCGCTATTGTCTTTTTCTTGATGGTACAAATATTCAGAAGGCTCGTGTGAGTCTTTTCCCGGCCTCGGATCCTGAGCACAAACAAATGCGGAGCAACTTCGAAATGATCAACCGTGTTGGGGTCTGAAAGCAATTGGCCGTGTCACCTCCCGTTTGGCATCCACGGCCAGAATTCGTCTTACTTGAGTTGCAGCTCTTGCACCCCCCCTCCAGCGCTACCGAGAGTTCGAGATGGGCTGGGTTTGAGATCGCTTCGGTACCACGCGAGGCTCACGCCCATAACGACCGTCATCAAACAGGCGTCAAACACATAAAGCGTCCACTCGTGTGTGAGGAGATATCCACCGGAGCCCATGGCATACTCAATGACACGGAAAACGTTCCTCACGAGGATCAGCAGGCTGACAGCATACAGCATAAGCAGATACCGCTGCCATGGCAGTGTTGCGGCACGAGACATATTTCTCAGATGAGGTCGTACACGGATGTGGTAGAGAAAGGCAACGACGATAAAAACAACAAACACGGCAATCTGGAGGATGAGACCCCCCAGAATGATGTGTTCGCCGAGATCAACGTCCTTCTGAGTCGTAGCTTGGGAGAGGATGCCGCCACCGCTGCCTTGGATCAGGAAGCATGTGATGTCGCCGCCGACAAAGATTTTGGTCAGCCATCTCACAGAGACGATGCACCACTTTTCCCCTTCCATGGCACGTATAACGCGCCCGAGAATCATGTAATCTGAGGCTGCGAAGAGGATTGGGCCAAGGAGAATGAGGACCGACTGGATGGCGTAGATCGTAGTCGACTGTTTGTTGTCGTGAGCGACGGCACGTGCAATGTAGCCAATAGTTTCAACTGGACAAGGGATGAGTTAGTTCACATAATGTGTTATGACGTTGGAGCGCGAGCGTGGTGGACATACATATGCCACCAACGATGATTGGTATGCAGAACCATGTGCGTGACTTGATCAAGCGAAATATGTGGACACCCGTCAAAAGACCAAAAATGGCTGCAAATATAGCCGCAGCTGCCATAGACGGTGTATAATACCAAAGGACATAGTCGACAGCCATTTTTGTGGTCGGTGTCAGCGTAGCAAGTCGTACGAGAAAGATGCTTAGTGATATCAAAGAGAGGATATTTTGGAAGGAGATCTTGCGGTCTGAGGCGAAGATATATATTTAAGAAGTGCGCCCCAAGGGCTGGATCTGCTACGTATATTCTTGATCGTCCAATACATGACCGGGCCGTTGCTATGTGGCAGGGCGAAGCCCAGATATTTACGCGTATTGCCACATAACTATTCGGGGCATGGTAGAACTGTTTTGTCAAAGATGGCCCGAAAGGGGATCGTTTGAACCGTATTCGTGTTTTAATACGAGCCAATCAAATGCCACAAAGTGGGGAAGTAGTCGTGTAGCTCCGTATTTTAAGTATAAATACGGCCCAATCAAATTGCCGCTCCCCTCAATCTTGAGCAGCTTGCTTCAGATTTCAAAAACCGTATCTGCCGAGAATGATAACGTGGAAGGATTTTTCCCGCCATGCCCTAATTAGCTTTTTCCGTTTCGAAAGTCTGTTTTGTAAATTTGAAGCTCAGACAGCCAAGTTGGCCTTATTATGCCAATTCTGAGCCAAAGAGTTCCAAAACCAAAGCCAGAGATCGGGTGTTTCTCAAGTCCAGCGGAGGAGGATGTAGAATAGATGAAATTTCAATGCGCAAAACTGGTGGGCTGTTGATATGGGAGGTGCCAAGAGAGATTGGCTCTCCCATGAGCCAATACCTCAGGTTGCGTCATAGCCTTCTCAAGTTGACCATTGCTTCAAGAGCGAAGCCGCATGTCGGCCAGCATCGCAGCTCAAGACCATCTGAATGGTTATAGTTATTTCATCCTTGTCGTCTTCATCGTCGTGTCGTTCTTTGTCATTTTCCCCGTCAGGATCCCATTGCCGGCCTATCTTCAGCGCTCGGTGGTGAAGTTCCTGGAATCAGTTCGCATTATCAGCCACGGAGATGCCAAAGCACTGTCAAAATTGCGCCTCGGTTTTCCTCTCTCGCTCGCGACAGCGCCCGTCGTGGGAGTCGTCCTTCTTCTTGCAACAACGACCATTCACGGCAGTACAATCGAGCTTGGCATCAAAGGGGATGGGAGTGTCAAGCCTTACAATGTCCTCGTCCTCTTCATCTCACTCGTACGCTTGCGAGAGTCACTTTTCGAAATCAGCTGATATCGTCAACAGGCGTACATCTCAATCGCGCTGGACGGTACGGGCGCTCTCGAGGCCATGGCTTTCTGGGTCTCGAAGCGCGGTGGGAGTTCTGGCCCACGTCTCTTCGCGTATCTCTACGCATTTTTTCTCCTCACAGGGTGCATTGTCGGCAACGATCCACTCATTCTCTCTGGGACGCCCGTCAGTCGCCGATATATGCTGACAGGATTGAGCTGAGCTGAGCGGTGCTAGTTTCTGGCCTACCTCACCCTGCATACCGGAATCGAACCCAGCCCGTGGATATTCAGCGAGTTCATCGCCGCCAATACCGCTTCCGCCGTCCTCGTGTCGTCCAACCCGACGAATGTGCTCATTGCGGGAAGCTTTTCGCTGAATTACCTGACCGGCTTCACCAAATGGACGGTCTTACCGGTCCTCATTCCGTCGATTCTAAACTATCCGCTCCTTCTCCTGATATTCGGCAAGCGTATTCCCAAATCACTGCCACCGGTGGAAGACAACCCCTGGTCCAAGCTGCGGGATGCGAGAGGCGCAGCATTTTTAAGCTTGCTGTTGCTGGGAACGGTCGGTACGCTCGTCGGAACGAGTTTTGTGCCCGGTGCCAAAGTCGAAGTATGGATGGTCACCGCTCCTGCGGGCATCATCGCTCTTCTCTTTAACGTGATCAGCGACTGGTGGAATCCCAAGGGACAGATGGCCGCGAAAGAGACGGAAGCGGGGCCGCACCCTCAGAGTGATGAGCTCAAGGCTATCGATCGTCCGGGGCCGACGAATGACCGGCACGGCAATTCTGAGATTGAAGCTCGAGGAGAGTCGGATGCACAAGGGGAGCAGACAGAACCGACGACTATCGCTTCTGCGCTCCGACGTCATGCCCTTTGCTTCCCGGGCACCACACAAACCATTCTGCGTTTGCCCATCCCGCTCCTCCCCTTCGCCATGTGCGAGTTCATCATGGTCCGCGGCCTGGCACAGCGAGGCTGGATCACCATTTTTGCCCACGGGTTCGCGCACGCCTGCACCTCACCGGCGAGCAGCGTCTTCTTCATGGGTTGTGTCAGCGCCGCCTTTCTCTGTCCCCTGGCCGGCACCAACATCGGAGCGACCATTATCCTGGTCGAGATTATGCGCGACCCGGCCTTTGCCCAGTCCACGGCCGTCGTCGCGGATCACCGCATCATGTTAGGTGCCATCTACGCCGTCGCGCTGGGCAGCAACCTCGGGGCGTTCAGCTACACGTTCGCAGGCAGTCTGGCCGGTCTCCTCTGGCGTGACCTGCTCAGCGGCAAGGGGGTGCATGTCAGTCAGACCAAATTTGCCCTCGTCAATGCCGTTCCGCTTGTCATGCAGACGATTGTGGCGTGTGCGGTGATTCTGGGACAGCTGTATTGGTTCTCTTAGTACATCGACGGTCATGATGGACCAATCTATTACAGATTAAAAGCAGCTTTGAATCCCTACCCTCCCCATCCCCTTCGCTGCTTCATGTCACCTTGATCCGAAGCGACCTACAAGCAGGAGCCGGTTCGAACAGCCATCATCCCCAGAAAGACGGTCTTATGTTTACCGAGAGGAGTGCAAGAGTTTGTCCGGGCACACGCAAACCTGAACTTGGCAGGATCATCGGCGCATGCAAGCAGATGCCTGATGAAGAACAGCGGGCGGCAATGCAAAACAATCCCACCATCCATCGCCTGTTTAGGCATAATATCTCGGCTCATCAAAGACATGATATCGATGTCCTCGGACGCCTTCGCCGCGGAACAAGGCTGGGAACCGGTAGCCCGGCGGGACCTGCTCCTCCGAGATCCTCTCGTCGGTGTATGAAGGCGCGGGTCCTATCACGAACTTTCCGACCTGGTCCATCTCCGTTAGGCGGTCCTTAGATGTCGCATGGTCTGACTTACCTGGATTTCGGTGTCGGTGATGGTTCCTCTGCTCACCCGTGCATAGCCAATCCTCCGGATGTTCTTGTAGAGAATATACTCGCACCACCGATCCCAGTCACTGACATCAATGTCGTGCATTCCACTCAATTCGCTCACGTACGTATTATAGTTACCTTCCTGGGGTTTGGTGACGAGGTAGCTGAGTAATATTGCTGGTCGGGGGCTTGCGCCCATCCGCTCCGACAGATATTCGGTCTGCAAGCGCCGGTCTTCCGGATCTTCCTCCTGTCCGGAATGGAAAACAAAAACATCCACGAGGGTGCCATAGACATCGAGCGTGGCTTCAATGGCCGGCGCAAGTTCACCCACCGGTGAGGGGAGCAGGTGATGAGTCGAGTTGACGATGGGGAACTTGGACAACAGCGCTGCTCCCCATGTGTGCTTGTTGGGACCCGGCCCGTAATCGACGTACATGCCCAGGTCTTCGGCAAGATATTGCGTGGTGTCTCGATTGCCCATGATGATCCGCTGCAGGTCCGATTCGAGGAGGCCCATGACGTCAATCTCGAGCTCTTTGATGGCATCTCGCATTCGCCGCTCCGACGACCACATGTCGTTGTCCAGAGAAAAGTGGATCGTCCAGATGCCCGCCGTGAGCAATTTCTCGTCCTTGTGATAGGGCTGATAGTCGTTGGTCGGGAAGCGGAGATAGGCAATGGATGCCGAAAGCAGCTGCAGCGCCAGCAAAACATGGATATAGTAGGCGGATTGTGTGCGGCCACGGAGACGGGGCTTGCTCTTCGGCTTGGGGGCGGAGTTGGTAGCCAGGGCGGAAAACACGCCCGCACCGACCATGACCATCGTGGTGATCATCACCCAGTCGGTGTGCTCCCTGACGAGCGGGCCGCCTGGGACGAATGCGTATGCGACAACCCAGACATGGAAGAGGACCATGACGTTATACAAGAAGAATCCGAGGCCAAAAGTCGGGGCCGGGTTGTGCTGAGCAGCGGATGATATCAAGACCGGGGCCACTCCCATGAGGTATACCGCCAGGGCCAGGCCGCCGTAGTATCCCGTCCAATGACGGTAGCAGGTGAGCACAGCCGCACCAACAGCGCCCATGCCGTATGCGGTCCACGAGCCAAAGAACCCGGGGAGCGCAATACCGAGAAACAGTCCGATGCTCATGGCCAGGATCGTCACCGCACCATGCGGAACCGCGAGCGGACCCCGGACGGGATAGCCGTCCCAGACCCAGAGAATCATGGTACTCGAATCGGAGAGCAGCGAATGCATGCCAAAAAACAAGCCCGCCAGTCCGAGGCCGGCCAGAATACTGGATCCCTTTGGTGCTCGAACAGGAACGTAATCACCACCGCCGGTCTGCACCGGCCGAGTGAACCGCCAGGCGGCAGCAATCGCGAGGAGGAGGCCAATTTTGTTCCAGCCGCCGATACCAGCGTGCAGAATCGGCCAAACAGGGTTATTCGTGTAGTTGGCAAACTTGGCGATGCTGGAGAGCACAAAGCCCACGGTCCAGGCCAGGATGTGGGCTTGAAGACGGGCCGGCTGGCCTCTCTCGGCGTACCAAGTAGCTGCCCAAGCCAGGCACTGCATCCACACCGCGAAGCCCACGGTGAAGAGACGGCGTGCGGGATCTGTCACGAGCCACGCGAGCAGTCCGACCAAGGATGACATGTGCACGATCCTGACATTCTTGATCACGGCTGAACGGACCAAGGGAATGCCGAGCAGGAGAGGTGAGATGGTGGACATGACCATGATCTCGTAGCCAGAGATACCCATGTGCCACAGCGGAAAATACCACACCAACACGCCGAGAGAGGTCAATATCGTCCAGAACACGTAGCCGTGATAGACGTCCGCAATGGTGTCCAGCATCGCGGGCCAGTAGTCAGGCGCGTCAAAGGTCGAGGCCTGAATGAGAGTTCGATCCCGTCTGGTGATGGAGAGATATACATCAGCACGGGCGAGGAGTCATCATCATGGGCCTTCACCTACTCTTTCTCCTGGACGGAATCTTTGTCGAGCTTGGCAGTGCTAATGATGGTCAGTCTCCCACCAAGCCAATGTGACACTTGGCCGTACTTTTCATCACTTTGGGAGCCATGGCACGTACCCTCTGCTGAGTCCTTTCACATCCTTGACGACAAGCTCGAACGTATCGAAATCAAGTGCGGTGACGGCGTCAAAGGCGACATCAAACAGAATCAAGGACCATTCGAAGAAGGAATAGACGGTGTACGCTGGGTGGGTCAATCAGCCAGGACGTCTCGGTTTTCGAACCATGGCATTTACCTCCTGGCACTCGATAGACCTTGTGCTGGATAAAGAAATAGATTAATGGAACCAGTGTCCCAAAGAAGAGGCTGATCAGAATCTTGCGATTCTTGATCGCTGTGGCGTTCGGGGGACTGAGAGCCAGGCATCCCAGCATCCACGGAAGAGTGGCGACGAGATAAGAAATCATGAAGATGTCGTGCCAATCGTGGTCGTCCGTCGACGTGACGTACGTCCAGCCTCCACATGTCAGCGTTCGAAAGACGCCTGTCGCTGCAATGATGCCCGGGAGGCGGGAGTTTGGCCTTCGGGTGAGGAGATACCAGAGCGCAACGAGGGCAAACCGAGGACCAGACGTGATGGCAATGAAGACCATGAAAACCGATCGTTCCGGATACCGGTCTCCAATCGTGGCCGAGACGGACGGAAACCACTCTTGCGGATATCCCCAATGTTCATTTTGTACAATCTTATGGTAGTGGAGCGAGCAACCGACAATGAACGCACCAATAAACGCGGAGTAGGCAAAAAAGGTATGAGCCCAAGAGACCCATGTTCCATTGAACTGTCCATGGTGAGCGCCGTTCAGCGGTGGGAAGCACAATACATACAGCAAGCACCTCTCTCTCCTTGAATTTTGGTGCCATGGCGAGAGTAGAGCTATTGGCTGCCCGATGGCATCCCAGCCAGAAAACTAGAGAAAGAGCGACGAGAAAGAAGGATGAGACGAATAAAAAAAGGACAGGTGGAATGCGTTGATGTCCCTGAAATGGTGCAGCTGCGCCTGTTCTTGGGCCCCTGAGGATCCACAGCCTAAGGGCATAACCAGGTTGCAGATGGCACCGCAGTTAAGAACCACTATTTCCGACCATCGCGAATATTTCTCCACACTCGTGAAAAGTCCTATGATCAGGCGCAGAGGCAGGCGCACCTTTCCCACGAGCTCTCTATGGCAGCGGCCAGTGACAAAGCTCGATTCTTTCTCGAGCAGTCGGTGCCCGAACTCAAGGAATATGAAAGGAAGAAGATCTTCGGCGCGGATGAGATCACCAGCATCGCACGCAAACGGTCTGACTTTGAGCACAAGATCAATGCGCGCGGGTCTACGCCGACCGACTATGCTCGTTATGCCGAATTCGAGATCAATGTTGACGCGCTGAGACGCAAAAGAATCAAACGGCTCGGCGTCAAGACCACCCACCACCACGGCCCGCGTCGCATTTTCTTCATCTTCGACCGGGCCACGAGAAAGCATCCGGGTGATGTTGGTTTATGGATGCAAAGTATAGACTACGCGAGGAAACAGAAGGCGCACAAGAAGTTATCCCAACTGTTCACCAACGTCCTCCGGTTGCACCCTACCAAACCCGACCTGTGGATATATGCCGCACAGCTCGCGATGGACGATCACGGAGACATGAGCGAGGCAAGAAGCTATATGCAACGAGGTCTCAGATTTTGCAGGGGAACAAGAGCCATGTGGTTGGAATACGCCAGATTGGAGATGGCGTACATTGCCAAAATTCATGCCCGCCGGGAAATCCTAGGCATATCTCGCCAGAAGGAACCAGAAGACGTCCCGGAGCAGCCTCAGGAAGAGGACGAGAATGTGCTCCCGCTCCCCCGACTGACTGCCGAGGACATCAACCCAGATGTGGGAGAGGACAGGGCTGACGATGTCGCCTTGCGTCATCTGGACTCGACGCCGGCATGGAGTGGCGCGATTCCTATTGCCATTTTCGATGCTGCTATGTCACATTTCAAGCAGGATTCTGCACTGGGATATTCTTTTTTTGAGATGATCTCCGAGTTCGATCAATGTCCATTGGCCTCCACCCGGATTCTCACGCACATCGACCAGGCTTTGATGGACACATGCCCCCGAAGCTGGCAAGCGCAGGCATGCCATATTCAACTGCCGACATTCAACATTCCCGCTTCTTCGCCGGAGTTTCCCAGCGCCTTTAGGAAGGCTCTGCGACGGCTCAAAGAAGGCCGGTCGATGACTGACGGAGAAGCGCCATTGTGCGAATGGGCGAGATCCTGGCTGCAGAGAGTATTGGAGGTGCCAGACGTCGATCCTGGAATAAGCGCGGTGGCCGAATCGGTGCTGAAATCGCTAGGATGAATGGGCCACGGGTAAAACGATCTGCAGATAGAGCGGCCATATGATCCGTCTCAGTCGTCACCCGTGCTTTTCGATCTCGATGCTTTCTTGCTCGACAGCAGTTTCTTCCTCTTCAACCGAGCCTCATTTTCCCGAGTCTTGAGACCTTTGACCTTTTCCTTCTGCTCCTCGGATGTTTCGCCGGGCACGATCTGCTTGTAGACCTCGGCGAGCATGTCATTCAGCTTGCGATAGCAGGTATCGCGGTTGGCACTCTGGTTGCGACTCTCATCAGCGTGAATGACAAGACTGGATGATTTGTCGGCGTAATAGCGGGAACGCTTGATGCCCGGGTGCAGGATAGGAGGCACCAAGGGTAACAGGCGGTCCAAGGGAACGCGCAGCTGTGCTTTAGAATTAACCCTACCACTGTCAGGCCGTGCCGTGGACAAAGATGACATGGACCGACTTGTTCACATTCTGGCCACCAGGCCCACTGGACCGACTATAGCTGACCTGTCCCACATCTCGCGGGATGTGTGACGCGTTGAATTCCTGGAACCATTTCCTCGCGACCGAGAACTCGTGTTCAGAGAAGACCGCTCTGGTATACGAGAGGCCGTTGGTGAACCCGATCTTCGAGGCAGACCACGCGGCGCTGGCGGGCGCCGGCCACGACCCTCGAGACGAGATGCCACCCGCGATCCGGAGGCATCCACGCATCAGCTCAACCTCTCTGCACACAGTATCTGACCGCAATCCTTCCTCCCCAGACCAACCAGTGAGCAGCTTTCAGGCGTGATTCGGCTTCGGCTCTCTGACCGAACAGGGCAAGTTTTCCGGGGCCGGCCTTGGCAGTGAGGCGCAATCCGCAGTTTCTGTTCCCCTCCCGCTGTGCTGCCCTTCTCGCTTCCACACGCAGCCACTCCCTTTCTCTTCATCTAGTGTCTCAGTGGACATAATGCATACTCTCTTACTCTTACAGTGCGATCCTCTTCTTTCCGCGACGTTGTCTTCTGAACGTTCCTCGTGACCGTGGTCCACCGCGCTCAGCCTTGCCTCCGATTCAGCCTCGCGATTTTTTTTCATGGCCCTTTATGAGTTGCAAGTTGCCATCACCGCGTCAGAATGACCGATACGAGCCTACCACCTGAAGCGCAGCGCTTTGGTCGATCTCAGACGCCCGAGAGTCCGCGACCACTGCATCTCCCCGAGCCGTCAAATATCCCTGTTTTGCTCAATCAGATGGATCCCGTCTTCAATGACACTGCGACCTATAACATCCCGAACACTCAGACCTTATCTCCTTATTCCGATTTCAATCGCGCTTTGAATGATCCCGCTGACGAACATGACGCTGTTCAAAATTTCCTTCGTGGCGCCGAAGAGGAGAATGCACGATTTGAGAGTGGTGCTCAGTTCCCTGTGACGAATGGCCAACCCGCCCCAAATGACCCTGTTGTCGATGCCACGGCGCTTGCCAACGTCGCCACTGCTCCACTCACTCTCTATGCGCCACCATCTGACCTGGTCGCTGAAAAGTCGTTGCATGCGCACACCACGCATGAGGCAAAAATCAATCCGACGGTCCATGATGGATCTGTTCAGACGGGCGAACAAAGCGGTGGCGGTGCCGTTCTCCCGCCATCTCCTGCCGAAAATGCCTCTCGACCGCCAGACACTTTCGTGAACCCTGAAGCGCACAGCAGCGATGAGGGGGGAGCCGGAGCCGGAGGAGCCGGAGGTGGAGGAGTAGACTATCAGTCTCTCTTGGATACTATTTCTCAATCTGCTTCCACTGCCCCGGCGGCAGATCCCATTGCCGCTCCCACTACTGTTGAACCAAGTGCGGAACAGAGCACCCGCTCCTTACCTCCCATTCCAGGACTTCCCCCAAAGCCACCACCGCAGGAGAATGCTCCCGAGTTTTCAAACTATCCCAACTACGAGAGCGCCCAAGCTCACCACCCTCTGTCTCCTCCTCTTGCCCTGTCCCAGAACCAGCCAGCAGCGCAGCAACCGATCAGCAATGTAACAGATACTAATGGCCCTCAGCCTCCCACCCTTGATTTGTCGGCTCATAATCTCCTGCAAGCCCTGCCTCTTCAACCACTGACCAATGCGCCGGGAACGAGTGGCCCCGTATCGGCAACGCTGTCCGAAGCGAGCCAGACGACCCGTCTCAGCCATCCTCCCCCGGACGCGGCCCGACCTCCCGAGAGTGTGGAGCGGCCATGGAGTCCAAGGACCCAAGCGCTGTATGACCAATTCCTGCAAGATGAAAGACGGTACGTCACTGAAGGGATTTGGGACAAATTTCCCGCCGGCTCACGCCTGTTTGTTGGCAACCTGCCTTCGGAGAAAGTGACTAAACGCGACCTCTTTCACACGTTTTACAAGCATGGTCGCCTCGCCCAGATCTCGATCAAACAAGCTTATGGTTTTATTCAGTACTTGGACGCGGTGGCATGCCAAGACGCGCTCCAAGCCGAGCAAGGGGTGGAAATCCGTGGTCGAAAGGTCCATCTGGAGATATCGAAGCCACAGAAGAGTGGCCGAAGCGGAGGACCAGGCACCAAGTCCAGTGCCCGACGGCGATCTCGCTCGCCTGATCGCGGAGTGACCCGCTCAAGCAATGACCGATACGGCGCACGGCTACCCTTCAGCGATTTCCGAGACGAACCCGGTCGAAGGCGCGACGACTACCGACCCGTCCGATCACCGTCGCCCCGATCGTATCGTTCTCGAGACGAGTATCGCTCGAGCGTCGTCCAAAGTCCGCGTGGTCTGGGTCCGGATGGAAGGACGAGGTCACCAGGGTATGGAAGTGGCTTTCCCCCAGCGGTACAGCCGGTCTATGACGACGAAGCGGCTTTACCTCTTCCCCGGCGGGAGGCACGAGACGTGCCGGATGTGCAGATATTAATCCTGGAACCGCAGGTGGCCCAGAGCTTCATCAATTGGATCGAACAGGGCTTCCGGTCCAAAGGCCTACGAGCGTCCACGATCTGGCTCAATCCGCCGGGTCTGCCCCTGGCCGCCGTGGTCAAACGACAGATCATTGAGGGCGTGCAAGCGATCGTCAAGTTGACCCAAAGTGCTCAATACAACAGCAAGATTCCTCTTCAGGTCTTCGACAGAACGGCCGGGGCGTCCAACGTCAACTTCAATGAATATGTCGACCTCGATGTCCCCGTTGCTGCTGATATTGTTCTTCACGCCAGACAGAAGGAGCGCGGTTCCATGCCTGCGGCGCCTCCCACCTATCCAGGATATGGAAACACCCCCGGCCAGTACGGCCGCCCCCCCGTACCCCAGCTGCCTCCGCAATATACACCCCAAATGCCACCGCAGTATGGCCAACCACCCCCGAGCCAGTACCAGTATCCGCCACAGTCACAGTACCGACCTCCGGTTCAGACACCCATCACACCCAGTCCGACCGCACCGAATCTGCAACAATTACTGGCCAATTTACGGCAACCGGGTGAGAGCCATTCCGTCCCGCCCAACCCACCGGCGCAGAACGACAGACCGACGGATTTGGCTGGCCTCTTGAGCAACGTCGCTGCTCGGCAACAGAATCAAGCAGCACAGTACGGTCAAGGCGCGGTCCAACAACCGCAGGCAGTACCAGCATATGGCACCACCCCCGTGCAACCTTATGGCGGCGCACAACCTCAGCAAAACGTCCAGAACATCATGGAGCAATTGGCTAGATATAATCGCTGAAGAGTTGAAGTGAGGATGAGGGAAGCGTGAACGATTGTTCACAGGCTGATTGCGAAGAGAGGATTGTGCCGCTGAAGGCAGTCAGGTGAGTGAGTGCAGTTGGGACCCTGACCTGGTCTGAGGCACGGCACTTCTGTGCTCGCCACGGGCGCCCGCTGAGGCACTGAAGATCATTGGCGACCCGGCATTTCTGGCACCTGGGTCGAGCAAGATATGGGCTGACCGGTGCGACGTGGATGAGACCAAGCCCCCACGTGAACCAATGTTTGATGGAACTGAGCTGAGTTGTGGATCCTAGAGATGGACGTTAGTGAAACTTAGATAAAAAGCAATCATTCCGAAAACCTTGACATTCTCTTGAGTAATAGTGGTTGTTTCCCGATCGTGTCCACCATCCACAGGACATCTGTGAATGGCATGATTACGCACTCAGGCCGCAGGTTTCGGGACAGCAATGTCCTCCGCGCCCTGCTGTCTGAGATGATCTACAAATGCAAGGCAATGCCCACGCCACGCCATACCATGGCGCTTCGTGCTTGCGGGGTCAGAGCAGAGATGAATGTGAGCTTGTCCGCAACTGACAGTGTATGCGCTGCAGTTACGATCCCTATCCATCTGTCTTGCTTCAGCAAATTTGCTGACCCGAGTTCTTATCAGATTGAGTCCCGTGTACCAATCGCGTCCGATCTTCTCCTGATTCCCTCCCTCTTCAATCCACCCCGCCCGCCTGATTACTTCGCCCTCACACCATGTGTGGATGTCACACGGCTGCCGGGCCTGAATGGTCATCTGTGGATGCATGTCTGGACCGTGAGTCCCCGCGAGGCGCGTGACGGAGTGTGTGGGTGCGTCGACGTGGCAGATATCCAGCTGCTCACTTGCTCGCTTATTCGCTTGGTACACCCACACAGCATGGTGATGCCGGATGGACCAATGGATCGTGGAGATCTCCCGGCCGGGCCTGGGCATCTTTTCTGTTCCCGTCTTCGTCTGGATCCTGCGGACTCCCGGTCTCATGAGCTGGACTTCTATCGAGGTGGAGGTGAGGTAAGATTGGTGAAAAGGTACGTGGGGGAGGTGGAATGGGGCCAATCCATGTTGAACCTGGGTCATGAGAGAACTAGAGAGGGACAGGGTCCGTATTGTATCTATGCATGGTTACATATGAACCATGATGGATATCTACAAATACAGCTGTCCCCGCTTCTGACCCAAATCTTTCCTTTCGGTGCAAGACAAAGTAACCAGACGCTATCCAGACCACCAGACCAGTTGACAATCTTCACTTTATTCCTCTCCAAAACCAACAAACCAAGCACCATGGGTCCATGCGGTTCCTGCAGCTGCTGCAGCGGCGCCAGCTGCGCCGGCACCTGCCAATGTAGTGGCTGTGGTGTATGTCTCTCGTGTCTTTTCCTCTTTCTCCCTCCTCTCTTTTGAAAAGGTTCATCGAGCTGACGTGAAATTCTTGACGGCGGCATAGCACTAGACAGGAATACCCTGCCAACTGATCGAAGGCGAAGGAGAGTGTGTCGAATCAATAGGGCCCGGCCATCTTCTTATTCTTGACTCGGAGGATAGCAGACGGATGAATAATGTACGTACACTGAAATATTCATGGAAGGCTTCATGAGCAGGGGAGAAATGAGACATACTCAAGAGACGCTCGTTTAGATACAACAAAGATAACGGTTGGCTTACCCCCACCGGTCAAGGTGAATTCATGGCAATGGACAACCTCACAGAAGCGGTTCAAGATGGCGAACTTCCCTTATTTCATCTATCCGATCTCGGCTGAAAATAATGACCCAGCACGACTATTACAGCACGACAGCCTCCCATGCAGAAAATATTCGATGTATCGTGGTATCATGTGTACGGATGAGCACAATGATGTCAAAAACAACAAAACAACTCGACCGGCCGTTGCTTCATCAGAGTCGTCCAGGCCCATCACACGACCACCTGCCGTTGGGCGGTCTCAGCGACGGCCAATGGGGCACACTGTGGATGGAGCTTGATATTCTTATTCACCCTTGTTTTAGCCACCTCGAGGTCGTCCTTGGGTGGCGGTTGCTTCTGCGGCGTCGGAGTGACGTCGTCGTCGCGCAGTTTGTCGAGATGCTCGACCATTTCCGCGTGAAGCTTGGTGGGGATCTTGTCTCTTGAGAAACCCAGCTCGTCGGCGACGGTCTGGTAGACCGAGGGCTTGTCGGCCAAAGGCAGGCCGCCAAAACGGTCGCCCAAGCATTTCAAAATGGCGACGAAAAACTGGTGGAGGATAGTGAAGATGTTCTCATCTCCCACGATCTCTGCAAGGCTTCTCGGCGTCGTCTGTCCAATTCTTCGAGGATGTCCATCCGGATCGACGGCTCGTTGGGTCAAAAACGACGACACTGGAGTGTAATTCCGGGTCTGCTTGCCGCTCTCTCGTTCCTGCTCTTCCTTGAGTCTCTGCTCGTCTTGGTGACGTTGCGCAGCTTGCTCGATTCCTTTGGCCATGGAAGCGAAGGCCTCCCACACCATTGGACTCGCCTGAAACGCCCTGCTGGCATCCTTTCCGGCCAGGGCCACAAACGCGTAAGCCCGGCGTCTTCCTCGAGCTTTCGGATCCGTCAGACGGAAAACGTAGGCAATCGTGTATCCCGCATTGGAATCCCCGAAGCACATCGGCCCGTCGGACATGCCACGCGGGAGCAACTCGCAGGACAAGGTGCGAATGACGGACGCGCGCAACTGCGCATAGCTCCCCGGATCCTCAGGACTCTTGGCCGTCAAATAGGTCAAGGTGTGATCATGGCAATCTTCGGACCGGCAAGATGTCAACGAGCCAAAGGACGACGGGACCGACTCTTCGCTCGTGCTATGTGTCCGCTGGTGGTGGTGATGCACACTTCGTCTTCTGCTTGACTCGCCGAACCCGCCCACGCAGACAAACTCTCGCGATCGCAGGACGGGCGCTTCATCATTACTCTTCCCGTCCGAGTTCTTGCTGCCGGGAAAACCGGCTGGTAACCGGTCGGCAATATTGTGCGGCACACTGAAGCTGCAGCTGGCGCACGTGTCAGCCTGTGTTCGCCCGGAGCGATATGGCGGACTGGAGTGGTGCTTCTGCTCCGCATCGCCCCCAGGGAAAGGATGCTTCTCAACCTTCGGACTTGCTGGCTCCGACTCGACCGTTGTGGAGGCGCCCGAGAAGTCGGTGGGAAGGGTCAGGTTAGTGTCGCTCTTTTGCAACGAGGATATGTGCCCTGGCTGATGCTCGAGGGGCGAATCTTGCACTTGGGTATGGAGGGAGTCCGACGACGATCGTGCCCGCAACGGTGGCGACGGGGGGAGACATAGGGCGCATTCCAATGGGAGAACTTGAGTGCAAAGGACTGACTTGGGTCCGTGAGCTTCGCAGAAATGAGTGAGAGCGAGCTGGAGCAGCACGTTAGCTTTATTCGACAGGGGAAAACAGCATGTGGCAGTGACGAGCGCAGGCAACCTCAGCACGTCATGCCCGCGCTCCATCATGTCCCGGCGTCAACCACATCTCAGTTTCACTTGATATATGACCTCGTTGTATACTTACGGTGAAATCCATGTTATTGCCTCGTTCGACGTATTTTATGGCCTGTTATACAGCTGCCGCAGTCTGACCATGCATGTCCGGCCGAGGGATGCCATGGGGGTTGCCTCGAGATCCGCAATTGCAGAACAGTTCAGTTGCAAGGACCGCGCACACGGCAGAGGAGGAGTCTGCCCACGACGGGGACGGCGCGTCCGAACGTGCGGTCAGACAGAAGAGAATTCAACTGTCGAACAGCGGAGGCGACGGGCGAATTCTTTCTGATCGTGTGTCTTCCCGGAAGCCGCTGCCGAGGGTTTGTGGCTCTGGAACTCCTGTCGGCTGTTCGAGAACTAGTCGGCGACGCACAGAGAAGTAGTCGCGAGAGAGATCCTATGCGCTCACCACGAAGTGATTGTTGTTGCGCGGTTGGTACTTGGTTGACAAAGGAAGGCAACCTGGATGAGCGCAGACCGCCACTTTCAAGTTGGCCCCGCCGGCCAATCAGGAATGACCCAATCCTCGGACGGGGGAACGGAAGAGGAACAGAGAGGCACAGAACGCACCGAAACGTTCAAATTCATCCGCATCCACGCTGTGCGGAATAAGTTCACCGGCCTTGTTGGTCCTGTTTCACGACATAGTCACGGAATCCGTTTATTGATTTCCGTCGGAGCTTGTTCGGTCAGTCCGGGGTGAAGGCATAATCCAGAAGGGGGAATGACATGTGTCAGATCACCTTCAAGCTCTGGCCACGAATGCACATGCGCTTGTCCTCCTGTTTCCTCCAATACATGATTCAGTAATTCGCCGAATGTCTGATAATTACGCAGCCACCATCCTGATGGCTATCATTATCGACGGTCTCGTTGCCCCAGCGTTGCTTCTTCAAGCCGTGTCAAGTGATTGGGTTGGTCCAGGCTCCGGGAAGTCTTTGCTGCTTCTTGTCCTGTTGCCCCTACCCTCCTGCCGCTTCTGTCGCTATTCGTTCCGCCGGCGAATGCTCGCTTCCAAAGAAAGACGAGTTTCCACGTCAATCCAGTCCCTGGTGTATTTCCGATCCCGTGTTGCCCGGGGCACAACCAGACAGATCTGGTAGCCCTGCATGCGTTCGCGTTGGGTGTCCTGTTTCGTGACCGGTGTCGTTAAGATCACCTCTTCATCTAAAGGGCTGAGCTTTTTCACAATGCCCAGGCCCAGGCAGTGTGAGCGTTCTGCAAGGATTGGAAACGGATTCTCCGCGACTCCCATCAAGCGGGAGAGACCCATGAACGGCTCCGTGGCCAGATGTGGATGGCGGTGCATTGCGAAGGAATGACATGACTCGAGACACGCCGGACAGTCTTCTCTTGCATCCGTCAGCAGCTCAAAACCCGTGGCATGGCCGCTCTCCACAGCGACAATAGCCACGAGAGCGCCTTGCAAAGCGCGACAAGTGTCCTCGACGGCGACGGAAGCACCACCCAGTATGGCGACCGCCCAGATATCAGGTGCGTCAAAGGCAGTGGATAAAGACAACTCGTTGTAGCCTCCTCCCACCAACGGCATTTCGTTCCAACACGGGAGACCGGAAGGTGTGAAGGAGCCGAGGTGAAAATATGATTGCATTTGAAGGTCATGTTCGTGTGCCAGAATGAGCTTGTCGCGTGCATTGTCACTGACCCGATGGACCAAGCAGTGGCTGGTTGTGACGAATGACAGCCATGGACGCAGAACCGCGGACATCGGGTTAGAATCGACACACACGACATCCGTGAGGCCCATCTTGGCCCAGAGGGCCGCGGCGCAAGCCTCGTCGACACCACTCAGCCATCCTGAAGCATGGATGATCAGAGGACAAGTGGGATGATCAAGGGTCCGTTCCGCTCGTTCAAGGTCAAGAAGATGGTTGATGGCGCTGATGTGGAAGGGTGCCACGTGAGAAGAACTGGCGTCTCCCAGAAAATGGAGTCCGAGAATGCGATCCCCCTTCGTGTCAAAGGTCACGACATGGGTGAACCCGGGACCGTAGACAGGCTCTGTAATTCGGAGGAGGCCGATGGTGCCTGGTACCGTAAACTCCGGCAAGTTCGAATCCAGGTCGAGGAGGAGAACCCCACTGGGATGGCAACGCTCTCCAGAAGAGTTTCGCTGAGTCAAGAGTCTGTTGAGTGCCGCTCGAACAAAAGTCGAAGCCCCCCTGCCTTCTTTGCCACACACCAGTACTCTGTGTGGCATTCCGCTTTCTCCTGAAGTCGTATCGTCTGGTGGCTGGACTGCCCGACTGGAAAGAGTCGACAGGACATCTTTCCAAGGATCAAGATCGAGCGTCATCGGACGAGTGGGGTTGAAGGACAAGCCAAGCTAAGCAGACTTAGCATGATCGAGTGTATGGCCTCAAAAGACCTACCACAAAAAACGTCGGTCCTCCCGGCTTCGTCTTCACGCCTGGATACGCCCACAGACCGTCATGAATGGTCATGTCGGTCAGATGGCGCAAGCTATTGTGGTTTGAGCCGAGTTCAAATTCGGCGGAGTCGCTGAGAGCCTCAATGCACGGAAGTGCATGTGTGCTAGGGGCAAAGATCCGAGAGATCTCTGGGGAAGCGTGTAGAATGGCACCGTAGACGGAGACGGTTCCATCCCTGACCCATAGCACATATGTTCCCACTGCGGCGCATTTCTATCCGGGTTAGTCTGATCGACACTGGAGGAGTCGTCATACCTGGCCACGCGAGAGTCTGATCTTGACAGATTCGTCGCCTTGAATCTCTACTTCTCTGCTAGAACTGAAGTGGACCCTCGCGGCGTCGACCAAGGGAGCAAACTGATTCTGACTCTCTGCCACGAGGCCAGAAGAGACATCTGTCTGCAATGAATCATACTCGTCCGTCGTCTCGCTGGGCGAAGAAACATGGGCGGGGGGTTGGATATTCTCGACGACCAAAGAAGCGCTGTTGTGGTTCGCAGCAGTGGTCGCAGCGGCAGTCGCTCTTGATCCGCGCAACTGGCGCTGCTTTGCAACCGCGCTAATTTGTCCGACACCTGGTCATTGTAAGCAACTGAAGGAATGCGAACGTACAAGACTGACCACGCGTCATAGACCGGGACCAGGTTGATGATAAGGATCACCAGGATGGCCGACAACTCGAAAAAAGACATCGATTAAGCTTTATAGAGTTGGCGCTAAAAGCGGGAGGGTCCATAACCGCAACACCGGAGGCGCTAAGGATTGCTAAGGTTGGCTTTTTTTCAAAAAATTGAGATTCCACCTACAAGAACTATCAAGGTCCGATCCCGAAGTCGGTATGAGTGGAGGCAATTTTTGAACAAGCTGTCAAAATATTGGAGGTTCCCATCCAATGGCACAGAAAGTGGCCAAACCGCTCAGCAAAGAGACGGTTTCTGACTCCAGTGACGATGAAGACTCTTCCTCAGCAGACTCGGCGGCCAGAGAGAGCATTTCCAGTCCCTCAAAGTCGGTGAATGGCCAAAGCGAGCCCAAAAGCAAGGATGACTCTAGAACAGAGTCGGACGAGTCGGCAGAAGACGAAGACAGTGCAGAGTCTTCGGTCCAAAAAGACGCCGGATATGTGGCCGGCTCGAGTGGCCGGAAGAGGGCGTCACGTCCAGGAGAGCAGGGGGCAGCACAGAAATCGAGAAAGAAAACCAAGCCGTAAGCTCATGCCCCTCGCAGGATGGTCTTCCATAACCTCGCTCAGGCCCTTCTCAATTGCACGGATCGCACCGAAGCCATTCAAAGCACCAAGTGGCTTCGAGCCGTTGACACAGATGGATTCTGATCACCTCTCTGACCTGCGTTCATTCCTTGGAGATCTTTCTGCGCAACAGATTTGGCACATTTCTGCCCCCGCCACGTTGCAAATTGAAGCCATCAAAGAACTCGACATCCAGGCAGCCCTGCGTGGGGAGTCCATCCTCAATGAGAACGGGATCAGCTACAACATGCAACAGATCCCGCCGCCAACGACGACGACGATGACGAATGACTTTCTTCTCGTGCCGTCAGGGGCCGATGGCACGTACAAGCAAAGTCAAGCCAGAATTTCGAGGACTTTTTGTTTGCGAGAGATGACAAGTAAAGGATCTCCCGATGAGCGGCGAAAAGCTAGCGAATCGACGGACGGGCATTCTGCTTTGACCTTCACCGCACAACATCCTGGCGGCAAACGAAAACCGCGGTCACAACCAGAGGGCCTGAAGATGCGATACGTGCCGTATGGTGCGGTTGATGGAAGTCAAGAAGGTCCACAGGCGAGGGATGTGGAGATGTCTGATGCCTTGACCATCCCGGAAGATGAGGTGGCCGAGCAGCACAATAAGACGCCGAAGCATAAAAGGCCCAAGGACGGGAAAGAGGCCAAGCGTGAGGGAGAAAGAATGGAGCGGGATGAAGACACTGCTCTGCCGGTGAAGAAATCACAGACCACTTTGGACTCATCTCAACCCTCTTCAGTTGACGGCTCAAGTGGTACACCTCGTGAGAAGAAGAAGAAAAAGAAGAAAACAAGGTTGGTCGAGGCCGGGTTATAATGAGGCCGTGGTGTCAAATCTAATGAATCGTTTGAGACATTATTTCGCAAAGGAGCTCTAGTAGGATTTCAAGCGTCATTGTCTATTCCCCCTTCGGTGTGATGGGAGCAGAATGAGTTTGAGGCACTTCCAGAATAGACTTGTTGGCCAGTCTTTTATGGCTCAGCTAGCTTAGTGTCACCAGCTCGCCATCCGAGACGGTCTGGTGGCTAACAGAGGTCCAATTGAGCATCTTTTTCCTTCAGCCTAGGATTACCATGCGACTTGTCCTTTGAATCTCTCCCTTAGTTCCTCGGGCGGCGACTAAAATCTAGCGCCCTGCTAGATGGTCTGTGGAGCAAATTTTTAGACGTGGGGGAAGTCCAGACTCCGGCGCTCGGCGGCACTGACACTCAAAAAAAGTTCCCACTCAAGTGGGATGAGTCGAATGCCCTATTGTGAATTGGATTTCTCCATTACCTCCAGTCTTCCACAACACCGCCAGGACCATCACCCTAGACTTCAAGATGGGGTCTACACCGACGCACTCCTATGCTCTCTCTCAATCTCACCGGGACGTAAGTCATGTACACCTCCGAGAATGCAGGACAGCGCTTGACCGTATGTGCAGATGCTGGAGAAGTCCTTGGTTGAGTCAGATCCTGAGGTGGCCGAGATCATGGTATGCCTTTTCCTCTCTCTTGTGGAGGGGCATGTCTGCTGACGGATTGGATAGAAAAAAGAGATCCAGCGCCAGCAGGAATCAATCGTCCTGATCGCGTCTGAAAACTTCACCTCACGCGCCGTCTTCGATGCGCTGGGCTCGCCCATGTCAAACAAGTACTCGGAAGGTTATCCAGGAGCCAGATATTACGGAGGAAACCAAAACATTGACGCGGTCGAGTTGCTCTGTCAGGCAAGAGCTTTGAAGGCGTTCCACCTCGACCCGGAGAAGTGGGGAGTCAATGTTCAGCCTTTGAGCGGGAGTCCCGCGAACTTGGAAGTCTATCAAGCTTTGATGAGACCCCACGATAGACTCATGGGTTTGGACTTGCCTCATGGTGGCCATTTAAGCCATGGATACCAAACACCGCAAAAGAAGTGAGTGATCCAAGAGGATGTGTGTCTTATTTGACTGACTCGGGTGCAGGATCTCTGCCGTGTCTACTTACTTTGAGACCTTCCCGTACCGCGTCAACCTGGAGACCGGTATCATTGACTACGACAAACTGGAGGAAAATGCTCAGTTGTATCGTCCCAAGTGCATTGTGGCGGGTACATCGGCCTACTGCCGCCTCATCGACTATGCGCGCATGCGCAAGATTGCCGACTCGGTAGGAGCATACCTGATTGTCGACATGGCTCACATCTCTGGTCTGATTGCGGCCGGCGTGATTCCATCCCCGTTTGAATATGCCGACGTGGTCACCACCACAACTCATAAGTCGCTCCGGGGACCCCGTGGCGCCATGATCTTCTTCCGTAAAGGAGTGCGCAGCACCGACCCCAAGACGGGGAAGCAAGTGCTGTACGACCTAGAAGGACCCATCAACTTCTCCGTCTTCCCCGGTCACCAAGGTGGTCCTCACAACCATACTATCACGGCAATGGCAGTCGCCTTGAAGCAGGCCGCCACACCAGAGTTCCGGGCATATCAGGAACAGGTGCTGAAGAATGCAAAAGCTCTCGAGGCGGAGTTCAAACGCTTGGGCTACAAGCTCGTCTCTGATGGGACGGACTCCCACATGGTGCTGTTGGATCTCAGACCACAGAGTCTGGACGGAGCGCGGGTGGAGGCCGTCTTGGAGCAAATCAACATTGCTTGCAACAAGAACAGTATCCCCGGTGACAAATCGGCCTTGACTCCCTGCGGCCTCCGGATTGGTGCTCCCGCCATGACGTCGAGAGGATTTGGCGAGGACGACTTCAAGCGTGTCGCTCAATACATTGATGAGAGCATCAAACTGAGCAAGAAGATCCAATCTGAATTGCCCAAGGCAGCCAACAGGCTCAAGGATTTCAAGGCCGCGGTCGCCAGTGACAGTGTGCCCGAGATCCTGAAGTTGAAGAAGGAAATCGCCGATTGGGCCAGGACCTTCCCCTTGCCGGTGTGACTTCTCTGAGACCGGCGTTGTTTCGCGGCGTTCGGTGGCTGGCTAAGGAACCCGACCCGGCGAGCGGGGGAAAAGTTGGTCGTCCTTCTCAACAGAATGAACTGGTATCGTGGATTGTGCATCTTCAACGATGCCCGAGATCTGTCAAAAAAGCAATGGATAAATGTGCCTGTCGCAGTCGCCACCGTTTTCTTTTTATTTTAACCCTCCTCATCCGTCGACTCCCTGCATCACCACATCCTGCTCGGTCCTCGTGCCGCCCGGCTCTGCCTTGACCTCACTCTCCCCAGCGATAGCACCCAGCTTAGCTAGTCTCCCGGTTAAAGACTCGACTCGGCGCTCTAACAGGGCAATCTCGCGTTCTTGATCCCTCACACTCCGTTCAACGTCCGGCAACGCTTGGACGGCCGCGCGTGCTTTTGCAATCTTCTGCTTGATCGGGTAGACGTAGGACGGGAGGTCTTTGGGCTCCAGTGGAGGGCCAGTGACGAGGTAGTGGGAGGATGGCGCTGAGGACGCCGCTGCCGCTGTCACCGGCTCGGCAGCCGTGTTCGGTTGCACTTGTAGGATGCTGAGCCGCGCGATGAGCAGGTAGATGTCTGGGAGGATGGCGAAGGTTGCGGGCGAGGGGAAGGGTGGGATGTCTGGATGAGTAGTCGGCTGATCTGGAGATGAGGCGGAAGGCATGATTGAGGGGTGGCAGACTGATTGGTCTGATCTTCTCTTCGGTCTGTCTCTTTCTTCCGCGAAATTGAGAATTGACAAATCGGCAATGAATTGGAGACTGATTAGCTCAGCTGCTGTTGCGGCTCTACACAATGTGTTGAGGGAAGCGTGTTCGGCTGCGAGTCAAGTGAAAGCAAGAAGTAGTCGTAAATGACTCGCCAAAAAGATATTGTGCTGGTGCCAAGATGCTGCAGCCTCGTCCTCCCTCCTTCCTCCCAGGCGATGGCATTTTGAATTGTCCCAAGAACATCTAAATCCTCGGTCCTAATCAAGGCCCTTTTTGCCGCGACATTCGAGATTGTAAGCCGTCAAGATTTCCATCTCGATGCTGTCGGAGTGGAGTGAGTGTCTAAAGGACTCCTGGTTCTCCTATTCGGACAGCAAATTGGAAGAGTTTGGATCAGGACATGAATCGTGCCGGCAATATTCTGGCTGCATGCTTTGCGAGGTCCTAATACTTGGACTAATCTTGAGATTTTGCGGCCGTTTTCACTGGATGGGGAACACTGAATAGTTTCTGAAGCAAGACCAATACCGTATTCAAGACATATGGTGGAGATGAGACAGAAGCGCTTACCAGACCCTCCATCCCCTGTTCTTCGAGTTCGCTCGCTACATAATTCACAAGTCGTTGAATCCGAGACAGGTCTTTTCCATTTTCTTGTCGGCGACGGACCAAACCCAAGCCCTTCCGGCTTCGCCACCATACAGGCCCACGAATTTATCAGACCTTCCCGCATCCGCCATCCAATCTTGACTCTCGAGGACATCGGTAGTCATGCATGCCAGAAAGTGTTCGAACTCAGCCTCGTCGGCGAGGGCCAAGGCGTTCCCTGCAATTCCGTGGCACAGGCAGGGCACCTTTGTCAACAGACCGCGCCGCCAAATGTCCCTTCTTGCCGCCTCGACCGCTTGGTCGATCCGGGCCTGCAGTGCCGGGAAGTACGGTCGGATGGAAGTCAAGGCGAGGACGAATCCCGGGCCTCCATGGCAGAATTGGACCAGCTCATCGGATCCGGGAGGGAGAGATGAAGGAAAGTTGCCGCTGGGAAATTGCAGGTCCAATAGCTGCGCGACAGTTTCTTCCAAAAGGCCGGCACGCGACGGCGCGGACAATACGACCTGACAGACGATTCCGATAGAGCCGTGTGCTGCGCCCAAGTACGCTGTTCCATGCCATCTCCACGGTCGAGGTGAGGCGAGAATGCGGTCGACGGTCTTCTGGATCGTCTCTTCAACGAGCTTGTTTGCGCTGAACTGTTCTTGGGGATCCAAGGCTGACCGCACCAGACGGAGGAAGTACAAATAGCCAGATCTTCCGTAGAGCCATTCGTCAGAGCCCTGCTCGTCCGTCGTGTTGATAACTTTGGCGTAGGAACACAATCTCTGGACAAGGCTCGCGTCCTGCTCGATAGCCGCCCGCAGCGCCAGCTGAGCCAGCACCTCGTTGGCGATGCCGCAGTGGTTTGGGTCGATTTCGCCGTGCTTCCCCGTCGGGCCGAGGTCCAGATAGGCCTGCGCCCAGTCCGAGAACGACTGGCCTTTGAATACGACGTCTGGGTGTGACCGCGCGAGACGCAGGAAGAGATATGCAACGGAGGTCGGGCCTTTGAAGAGTCCATGGAACCCCCATCCCGTCGAGCAGGTCTGAACTGGAGGGTTGAACGCATTGATTCGAGTTAGCGAGGCGATGAATTCGTCGCGTACACCGGCACGACGCGAAGGCCGAGCCTCGTTTGTGAAATAACGAGAGCCGCCTGTATCTGTCATTGTGATGGGAAGGATATTCAACACGCCGCGACGGATTTGGGATGTAGGAGGTAGTTTTGGTCAATACTCGCTTGTCTTCCCCATAATCATCATCATCATGTCATCATGCTCCAGGCCGGCGTCGGTGATCTCGGAATGTGATTCACATGCCAGTTAGGAATGGGAGATATTGCAGAATATCAGAAATATAGTTGGTCGTTACTTGAATGTACATTAGGCAGGGACGCAACTTTCTTGGCGACATCATCAGATACGGTAAAAGGATAAGATAATCTTCAAAGTTCACTATATCAGAAACACGTTGCAGAATTTCTAACGCCACTTCCATGTACCTTTGGTGCTTCAGTCCGAACCCGGTACCGATCAACGGCCCTTTCCATCGAGGCTGTCTTGCTCAGGCCGTCTTGCTCAGGCCATCTTGATCAGCCATCCTCCATGGAAAACGCCAGACGAGTAAGGACCTAGGTTAGGACAATTGAGATTGAGTTAAAGACGAAGACAGAGACGGCGACGGCGACGGCAATGGGAGCCAATTGGGACCAACACCAGGACGCCGCGCTATACAGCAGAACCCAACTCCCCTCCACTTATCACTGATGATGGTACACTTGGAATCCCGTGGAGATTCAGGTATCAAAAAGCCAACCCTGAACACCAGTTACTGATTCTGCGGACTCCTTCGCTCGACGTCCACTTCGCCGGCCCGCGTCTCACCTGCGACCAAAGGGGGTAACATGGCCTCAGCATTCTCCACACTCCGCCTCACCCGTTCTCGTTCCAATTCCCTCCTCAACTCTTCGTTCACTGCGTCTCTCTCCTCCAGTCGCTTCCTAGCTCCGCTGCGGTCCAGTAGCCGGGCCTCACGCTCTGCTTTCAGTCGTCGCTCCAGCTCTCTCAGTCGATGGATCCATTTCTCTTGGCCCGGCCCGCTCATACTCACGGCCGTGATACTCCCGATGTCTGACCCTGAAGCTGTGCTCGGCGGCGCCGGTGGCGCTTCTCGAGGCGGCGGGAGGGCGAAGTTGCCGTTGGCAGGAGCGTTGAACGGCCCCGCAGGAATCATCAGGCCTCGATCTCGGTCATGCTGGGTGAGGCCGGAGTGGCGGCTGGAGATCGAGTTCGATCGCATCGACCTCATATCTCCTCCATTCACGGTCGTGAGCTGCTCAATAATTCCGGCCGAGTGATGACGCTGCAGTTCCGGATGCTTGATGCCGCGGCGCATGCTGGATGAGCGTGCGGGTACACCGACTGTCCCATTGACCATGCCGTCGAGACCCGGAGGTCCATCATGGGACACGGTCGCGGCCCCGGAAAAAGCCGATCCACGACTCTCAGCTCTCTCGCGTCTGTGATGCATGTGGTGGTGCTGTTGCTGCTGTTGCAACAGTTGCAACTCTGCCTTCAACAGTCGGTTCTCCCCCTTGAGCTTGCTCAGTTCAGATGCTCTGCTCGACTTGGATCCACGGCTCGAGGCGTGCACATTGGCCTCCATCTCCGCTTGCTGCAGCTTCATCTTCTCCCAACTCTCCTCGATGCGCTCGAGTTTCCTCGTGCGGACTTCCAAAGTCTGCTCGAGCGATTGGTATTCTTTCCACAGGTCACGTTCCACACGCTTGATCTTGTCTTTGAATGTGGCGAGGGTGCCTTCGACCTGTTTTGCCGCCAGCAGGAGATTTCTGCTGAACCCGGGCCAAAAGAGCATATTACCGATGACCTCTTGAGAAGGCAGATTGCCGTTGATTAAACTGTTATTGTGAGCCCAATCGGGACCACACATGGCCGAAAGTTTCTTCCAGATGGTCAGCAAGACCTGATTGCGTTCCGCCAGCTGATCTTTGAGTTGACTTTCCAGCTGCGCCAAGCGCTTCCGGTCGACTTGACGCGCATGCTCGAGTTCAGCGATGCGAGAGTGATTTGCCGTCAGGGCACGAGCGGATTGTTGATGAGATTTCAGGGACTGCTCGAAAGAATGTTTATCTTGTCGCCGCGCCTGTCTTTCCCGGTCCAGGGCGTCGGCCAATTTTCGATATTCAAGGCCCGATGACTCCAACAAGGCGTCACGATTGGCGAGCAAAGTCTCGCGTTCGTCGAGACGTCGACGTGTGGCTTCCAGGTCGACACTGGTCTGGTCCAGCTCGCGCTGCATCTTGGTGACGGAGCTGATCAAGCTCGATCGGGTCCCATTCGGATCTCCGATGATGTTGCGCAAACTGTCCTCCAACTCGGTCAATCGTTCATGGTACGTGTTGGATTCGATCTCACGCGAGGACAGCGCCTTGCGAACCTTGCGCAGTTCGTCTTTGGCATTGGTGGCTTCCCGATTGAGATCGTTGATGATGCGCTGCACTTCTTGCTTCTCTTGGCTGGCCGCCGCCTGGCTCTGCTGCCTCTCCTCCGCGATCCGGCGCTCGAGTTCGCGGGCCTTGTCTCTCTCCGACTCGAGGTTGAGGTGGACTTTCTTCAGAAGCGATTCCAGGTCCCCAATCTTGATCTTGTCACCGTCTTGCTCTTCGCGCAGGAATGCAATCTCGTTATGGCTGCTTTCTTGCTGGACGGTCAGCCTTTGTATCTTGCTCTCCGCTTCCGCCATGTTCTTTTCGAGATTTTCCAGTTCGCGATTGGCGTCGTCCAGCTCGGCCTTGACCGCTTGGTATTGGGCTAAATTCTGCTGAGCATCTTCCTCGAGTCGGACCAGTCCCTCCGCGGCCGAGCGCATCTCGGACTGGAGCGCCTGGACATTGTCGGCCTGGATTTTGAGATCTTGCTCAAGCCGGGCGCACTCCTCGATCTTGGCATCCAGCTCGTCCCCGAGCCCGTCAATCTCGTCCTGAGCTTCGGCCTTCAGCTGCTGGAATGCTTTATCTTGCTCCTCGGCGTCCTGGAGAGCGTTGTCCCGTTCCTGGGTCAGCAGATGGAGCTCCTCGTTGAATTGATCGGCGTCCGCCTGAGCCTGGGCATCAACCGCTTCCAGCTCGGCCAGAGCCTCGTCAAATTGACTCTGCAGATTCTGGTTCTCCAATTTGAGCTGCGACAGCTCGTCGCGAAGTTCATTGATCCTCGCCTCCAGCGACTCTCGTTCTTGATCGCTCAGCCTTGACAGCCTTGTGCCGTTGCTGGCGCGTGAATGGGACCTCGCTCTCGAGGCCGATCGATCGAGAATGCTGTCACCCGCCACCGACCGGAGGCCACCCATGCGGCCGAGTTTCAAATCTTCAATCTCTTGGTACAGCCGCTCTTTCTCCTTATTTCGTGACGTCAAGGCTGACGCCTGCGCACCGATCGTCTTCTGCAGTTCTGAAATTTCATGTCGCAGCCGCTCCAGCTCGGCGTTCTGCGCATTCGCCGCGGCTTCCACACTGCTCGATCGTGACACCACCGAACCGCCGACACGCTGTTTCCGAGAGAGGGAACGGCCGGAGCCGAAAGTCTCGTTTCTGAGCTTCGCAATCTCTTCGCGAAGTCGTTTGTTATCTTCTTCCGATTGTTCTCGAGCAATCGTTTCGGCCTCGAGCATGTCCTTCCACATATCGCGCTCCTCTCGAGAACCAACGTCACTGATGCCCGCCCGGGTATCCCCCAACGACTTGACCATCTCTGCCAATCTCCTCTTTTCGGTCTCTTTGGCCAGGTTCTCCGCCCGAAGCTTCTCGATCTCGATCTCCGTCGTCTCGACACGTTCACGGAGGTAAAGGACTTCCTCCTCGATCGTCGGACTTCGCTCCTCATCGGTCCCATATCCCTGGTCGGCCCCGGGCGACTCTCGACGGCCATTCTCTTCGATTTTTCTCTGCAGCTCTCGCACTTGCTTTCGCAAATTGTGATTCTCCTTTTCCAGCCGCAGCCGGTCCGACTTGAGCTGGACATTCTCCGTGATCATCTCTTTGACGCCGTCTTCCGATCGCTTTTGAAGAGCCTGATCCAGGAAATGGATCTTCATCTTGAGATCAAAATTCTCCTTGCCGAGCTTTTCAACCGTGCTTCGATGTTCTTTCAACGTTAAACCACGTTTCGGTCCCGGTGTCATCCCAGGCACGGTGAGCGATTTCTCTGGCGACATGCTCTGTTCCTGCCGATACTGCCGGGCAAAGGTGCCGGGCACCTCCAAGTCGCGGGCATTGTTCGCAATGACCGTGTCAGTCGGCATGGTGATATGGATCGAGGCACGAGGCGTGGAAGGGCCCGTGGGCGTCCGTCTTCCGGCGGCATTCGAACGCGGGCTTTCCTCTTCCAACGTGCTCAGATCGGGGACGCCGACCGACTTTGGTACTCGACCATCGTCATCACTCGCTCCAGAGATGCCGGACAGCATACTCCCGAGGCTCGTCTGCCGTGATAGCGTCACCCGTGTCTTGCGCTGGAGTCGTGGTTCCGGCAGAGCTCCGCCAGACTGGAGGGCGAAATCTGCGCCCAATGTCGCATCACTCGCGTCGGTATTGGAGCTGGCCATCGAGTCATAGGACAGTCGCGCTTGCGATGACCTCTTGTGAAGGTATTTGGGCCGTTTCGCTTTCAGCACTTGATCTTGACCCGAGTCCGCCGCGCCTTCCTTCTGGCCGTCCAGGGTATCGGGCACGTCCAGAAATCGTCCATCACGATTCTTGCGAGGTGTCGCGTCCATGTCCTCTTCCAGACTGCCGGCCTTTTTGGAGGGAGAGTCCGGATACTCACGCTCATCGGCCGTCTCATAGCCTCCGAGCGTGGTCATCGACTGCACTCTGGATACCGTGCGCGCCGCGGCCGCCGCGGTTGGGGAGGAGGACATGGTCTCAAGCGAGGAGGTGTTGGGGATTTCCGGCGTCGCGTCTTCCTTGTCGTCCATGTCGTGAAAATACTGCTCCTCGGGAGCAGGTGTCTTGTAGGCGCCTGGAGGAGTTCGAGGAGATGGCACCGACCCAACGCCGAGTCCTGAAATATCGCGGGTGCTCCCGAGGAAAGAGCCGGTGGTTTGGATGGGATGTGGTTTCTTGCGCACTGCTAGATTGCGGTTGGGCACGCCAAACAACAGGGTATCGTCCACCCCTCCATTCGGCGCTCCGTGACTGGTCAAATGGGATAATTCGGGGAGAAAACTCGACTCGACCTCCAAGAGCTTGTTGTTTATTTCCTGCTCTTCCAGGGCCGTGTCATTCGGCAAGTCGACCCCACTGTTCTCGTCGTGTGGGCCGGGGTGCAAGAAGGTGAGTTGTTCGGAAGTGTCATGCACATCGTATCCGTTGACGTCTTCTACCGGTGACACGTCTTCGTCGGGCTCAAATTCGCCAGGAATCCTGGACGACCTTCGCTCTGTCCCTGGCCGGCGTCGTATGGAAGACGACATGCTGTCCATGCACGGATGCTGCTGATCTGCTGATCTGCAACTGAGGCGCCGCTGCGATGCGACCACGGAGGTCTGCGTGTTGAGAGCCTCCAAGATGGAATGCTAGGGACATTGGTGGAGACGGAGGTTGTTGACAGGCGGGATGACGATGATTGGCAGCACGGTGTTGATTTGGTGCAGGGGAAGCCGTGCAAGGGAGGGGGTTGCAGCAGACGCAGGTCCACGGATGCAGGGACTTGTCGACAAACAAGGTGTGTACATCTGCCGTCGTCGTTCGAAGTACTCGAGTGCTGCGCAACAGAGGCCCGGATGGTGGAGTTGATGTCGGTTGGCACTCCTGAAACACCCTTAGACAGGCCCCGTGCTTAGGCCATAGTAGCCAGAGTGGCCAAGCCGACCGTGGGAACGCGTTGCCACATTTGGATGCGCCGTCAACAGACGGACTGTCCAGTCCCTATGCAGGGAGAGAACTAGGTTATATTGAGGAGACATGGTGATGGTCAACGAAAATGGACTCCCTCGCATGTCCATAGTGCCGTCAATTCAAACCTTCAGCCCTCAGTCGTCGGGACAAGCCTTTCTGTACACGCATTCTGCAAAGACGTCTATACACAGCACGACCGCTTCTTTCGTGACCCATTTCATCATGGACCGAAAATACGAATATTCCGGACACCGGCGCCAGCAGCAGAAGACTGCCAACCCATCCGTAGTTACCGCTCATGTCGCGGCGGTGGTGTTCTGGACTTGGGAGTCAATCTCGGCCCTGCGTGCCTCCTCTTCCTCTCTTGTCTTATATATCTTGTCTTTCGTCGCCTGAGCGTTCTGCAGAGTATCAATGTAAGTGCGGAATTTGACAATTTCCCGCAACAGATAACTGCTCTTCTTCTCCCAGTTTCCCATCGCTTTACTGTAGTTTGGATGTTTGGTGGAAAAGGCGAGTATCATCGGTCCTCGAAGCTCATTATGCTTCTGCAATTCGTTCTCAATGTGGTCCACGTAGTGCTGGAGCGCCTTCAGCTGGTCCACCTCCATCAGCTGTGACGCAAACATGGACTGTTGTGGAGGGTTCCAGTCATTGATGTAGATCCGATCGCCGGGCAACTTGGGTCGCATGCCGCCGACGTGGTCAAAAGAGCTTCGCATGGACATTTGAGTGCTGGGCCGCGGACTGGTCGGCCCGTTGAGAGTGGTATGGGATTCGGATGATATCAAGGCGCGATTGATGACCGCGTCACTCCAGCCATATTCCATGTTGCTCACACCACTCATCATGGGCTCCTTGGACAGACGGGCACTCCAGAAATTGGCCGTGGTGACGAATTCCTTGATGATTTCTGGCGTCCCCACCGAGAACAGATGGACGGCCCCGTTCGGCAAGCTCAACGCCCACACGTACGGGCGCGCCTTGGAATAGCCGGGGGGAGGAAGGGCGCTGGCGATCGTATGTCGAAGCATAAACTTCCAGATTTCCTCGGCGTTGTCCTGCCAGTTGCCCCCACCCACCACCGCTCCGGCCTTGGGCGTTCTGGCTTTGTTCCGCAGAGACTTGGCCGTCATGGAGAAGGAGAACAATCTCATCCAGCCCTTCTCAATCACGGCGAAACAGTCGTTCCAGTTGCGGTCCTTGGATTTCTTGTCGGCGCCATCCAAGTGGCACTTGTGCTTGAGGATTCCCTCCTTCGCCCAGGGGGCCCCGCACAGCTCCAGGGACTCGTCCTCGAGAAGCGAGGCCGACTTCAACCCTTCCTCGGTCGGCAATTCCATCTGGTCGTCCCGAATGATGGCCTGGCTCAGGGCGTTGGCAAACCCGATGGAGGATTGGTAGTCGGCATAAGGCGCCTCGGTGGAAAAGGAGTCGACCGACATCGAGGTCAAGGTCTTTGCGAGGGACGCTTTGCTCCAAGTGCTCGACATGGAAGGACTCCAGGCCGAAGACTGCTCGTCCAGACTGGTCCGGCTCGAACCAAATCCGGCGGCCGACGGCAGGCGTGGACGAGATCTTGCCTTGGAAGCCCAGCGTGTTCCGAGGGATCTGCTCTCGGGGCCAAGCCGGCCGCGACTGGTGTCAGAGTGCGCCTTGCTCAGGGTACTCGGTGTTCGACGAAGCATGTTGTTTCCCAACGACAAAAAATTGTTAGATGGCGTCACGGCGGCCGATTCAGCCTGCGAACCAAACAGGGGTAACGGCTCCTGGGAAATCGACGAGTAAAATGACCGGAGGACGGCCTCAATATGAGAATCCCAGCCTCGACTCAGCACCGCCATCGACGAAGAGTCCGTCAGCTGGGCTCCTGCCCCATGGGCGGGTTCCGCATGGAGGAAATCGTCGGGATGGAGCCTGTCCACTTGTCTCTTGGACAATCGAACGGTGCCGGTGTTGTCATGGTCGGTGGACGTCCGGCTTCGAGAATGATCACGCGCCGCCGTGGTGATCCCAGCGGGCAGGGCAGCGCGGAGAGTACTATCCGCGTCCGAGCCTTGTGCAACACGCTTGATGGTGGGCAGTGCGTTGCGCACGAATTGCACCTTGGTCATCTTTTGACCAATGTCGGCCAGATGAAGGTCGGTGTTGAGCAGGAGAAGAGAATAGCAAATGGTATGCACCACGTCTACACGGGTCAGCGGAGAAAAGACGAGAGAAGAAGCTGAAGACGACGTACCAGAGGATTTGAAAGCATGGCGCCGGTTGCACTCACACCATCTTCGCGCAAAGGCATCGAGCAGGCGGTCGACCTGCTGTGTCTCGCCTTTCAAGATGATGCGGTCGCAGAGTCCTCTCAGTGATTCCAAGATGTTTTGGTTCGACCAGTCAAAGAGTTCCATGTACGCTCTCCGGATCTGTTCCCTCTCCCGTCCGGCTTCGCCCAGCCATGCGCCAGCGCTGGACGAGTTGACTTCATCATCCGTGTTGTCAAAGATTTGCTGTGCTCTCCGCTTCACCAATTCATTCAGATCATTCTCGGAAATGCTGGGACGCACGACGTGCACAGAAACCGAGCGATCATCGCCGATCTCAGGGCCTTCGATCACCAAAGGTGTACTAGGAGCCGACCGGTATTCACTCAAATCAGACCCCGAAGCCCACGGGGAGCCTTTGGATCCCTTCCGGGCCAAGTTCAGACTCGAAGACGCTTTGCTCGGAGCCGGTTGTTTGGATGTTTCAGACGCCGCCGGGTCGAGAGACTGGCGAGAATGGGATGCCGTCGGAGCCAGCTTATCCGACTTGATCGAATCTTGCTGGAAGCTGCGTGAAGGAACGGCGAGTGTACTCGCTGACGCCGCCACAGCCTCAGGCCTCCAGCTCTTCTCCGACGGTGGCACCTTCGATTCTGAGGCCTCCATGTCGGAGACTGAGCTGGCGTCAAACGTCGATTTTTTGCACGGTTCGTCCGTGCTGCTACTGTCTGCCAGAAAAGAGTCTTGGTGTGGTATGCGCAAGGTTGACCCGGGCTTAGATGACGTCTTCAAAGTATTCGCGCTGCCATGCGACTCATGGCGCCGATGGCCAACAGGGTCGAAACGAGATGGGGGCTCATGAAACGTGCCCAACCCGGCAGCCGGCATTTTCGCGGGTGTATAGGGCCCTTGCATCGAACTCGTTCTTCCATGACCTTTGGAGAGAGGCCGATTTTCGTTCAGAAAAGGCTCCATAAAGGCTCGGAGACTACTGACAGGACTCAGGTCAACTGTCGGGTCGTTGTCCGGTTTCAATTCGGGATTGATCGTCAATGGCAGTGGAGGTGGAGGAGGAGGAAGATTGTTGCTGTTGGACGTGGACTTCTTTCTCCGGCGGAAGAATGTCGACGTCTTCTTGGTCACTACCGGATGATTCTCCTTGTTGGCCAGATTGTCCGTCGACACACGACGGACGGGCTTTTGCAGTTTCGCCGTCGGGCTGCCCGGACGGTGATGGTCGTCTTGAACCGGTGATGTCGGACCTGGCGATGGCTTCAAATGGTTGCTGTTCTGACTCGAAACCGAGTCGCTATGCGGCACGGACGTCTTGGAGGACCCAAAAACTCGGCGAAAGAATCCCGGCCTCGCTGTCGTGATGATTTCGGGCGCAGGAGGACCAGCAGCATGGGTGAGGTTCGACCCACTCTTCATGGTCGGCAGTTGAGGCACCGGATCGTGGATACTCGGCCTCAGAACGGAGGTGCCCAGCGTGCCCGATCGACCTTTCTTCGCGTACGTACTCTTGGACGATTTCGTACTGTTTTTTCTGGCAATCGCCGGGCCCGGCGTCGAACTGTCCAGCCCAGTTTGAGCGTCGGGTCCGGAAAAGATAACCGGCGTAGGGGCACCATCAGCGGCGTCCGTGATCGTCGTGGCCGTGGTCGTGGTCAAGGCGCGATTAATCCGCTGCCGGGAGCCAAAATCAAAGCTGCGCGACCTGCGACTGCCGGCAGCGCCGAAGCGGCCAGTCAAGTTGGCCAAACGGCCCAGATCAATGCTAGAGGAGGCACTGCTCGCATTGCTCTTGCCTCCGCCCGAAAGATTCTTTCTCCTTCGCCTCGGGGGCGGTTGCTCGGCCCGCTGCGCATCGTACACCTTGGCCCTGGCAGCATCTTCGTCCTCGCCAAATATGCTCGGAAGCCTCTGCAGATTCTTTTGATATTTGACACTGTTGCGCCGAAACCCACGTGACGTGCTGCTCGGTGGAAACTGTGGCAGCCCTCTGACTTCGTGTATATCAGCCTCGGATGACATGGACGAGGAGAAAGTGTGGCCCCTCGTTCGACCCTGCATGTCGGGGTCGTAGCTATTGCTCCGCAGGGTGTACGGCGATGTGTCAAAATTTGCGCTGGAAAACTGGTCAAGGGACATGACCAAGTTATCCACCATCGACGCCCTCAAGATATGGTCTGACGAGAAGGACAAGTCATGAGGGTCCTCGCCGTCGTCATTTTCCATGCCGTGGTCCACCGGTGTGGAGTCGTCCAGAAACGTCCCACCACTGCCCGCCATATTCGCTCTTGACTGCCGTTCGTACGCGGTAGGAGTTCGCGGCGGGCGGGTCGGAGTCGACGGTGAGGAAGGGGATTGAGAGTCGATGTGTGAGTCCTGTCGTCCAAACTTGCTGGACGACTTCGTCTTCGGACTCCTGGGCTTGGTAGGAGACGGAACCGCGACGGTGGCCGACATGGTGAGTTAGAGGGATCCGGCCCACTCGAGACTATATTCGCACGCCACTGTTATCGCGCTCTTGCACGTCGTACGACCTCAAACGGGTGGAGAGAGATAGCCCAAACAAAACATGTCCCACCGGCCGAGAAGTCGGTGGACTATGAGAGCGCCTCCATGGAAGACCTTGTTGGAGAAACACTGCGACGACTTCGTCCGCGCGGGGGAGGAAGCATATCCTCTTACACAGGGATAAGTCTGCGACGCAGCACAGCGAGAGGTAGCAGGGCGTGATGCGGGTGCTGTGGATAAGACGCAAGGATAGGGGGCCATTGAGGCCGAGCAAGGTAGGGCCAAGTTGGACCAGGGGTTGGGAAACGGCTCTGGCTCCACACACTTTGTGCTCATACCTTGGTGTCCCTTGCAGCGGCCCGTCCAACCAGGTGCGAGCCGAACTCCACTAACCCCATAATGGAGAGATCCCGACTCTCCGGGCGATAGCTCTATGTTCTAGGGGGAAGTGACCTTGCCCTGGCCCTGGTCTTTATCGAGAGACCACGAGCCAAGGCAAGAGAGAGAGCTGAAGCGAACCAGCATCTTCCAAAACCGCCGTCGATCATGTTCATGGCCCAACGGGTTTTTCATTGCAGCCTTCCTCCTGCCACCCGTCGAGACGGTACCAGGGCGCCCTCAGCCAGCATGAGCCTCCACCGGCATCTGTCTGCTTTCTCCAGTGGTTTATAGTGCCGGCCACAGACGCCACCACCATCTAGGGTGTGTCAAAGTTCTCACCGCTTAAATATCGGGAGTCAGAGCTTTTGGTCGGAAGACGAATGATCCGGATTGACGAAGAGCTATCAAGTCCATAAATCTGACTGCTGCGACTCCTGACCGAACCCGTCGTACATCCTTCCCACGCCGATGTTACTCTCCTCGCTGACGGCTTCTAGCCGCTCAACCTGACCCGACTCGTCTTGTCTGTTCGTCCCTTTGGCATGCCGATGTAACGTGGCGTCGGCAATGTGGCTTCAATCACGCAAGACTGCCTCGTCTGAACTCAGCGAAGATCATGACCCACCAGATGTGCGAGTTGTTGAGCACGATGCTCCTTGCCTGATGGAGCGAGGATTCCCGCGTTGGTCGTAGTTGAGAACGATAGTCCCGCTGGGCTGCCTGAATCCAGACAGAATCTTCATCCGCTGGGTATTATGAGATCTTATTCAGACCTTCTCGATCCAGCAGGTCTTGTCAGCGATCCGGACAAAGATCTTTGGTCATCTGCTCGTCCAGAGGTCCGTGCCTCGCCCAAAAACCGTTCCTGAAGTTATGTAAATTGTCTGGGCCTGGCTGTCATTAGAGGTCACAAGCCCGATAGTGTGAATCGGACTCGCTTCTTGCATACAACAGGATCGGGCAGCAGACTAGAACGTCCAAGACAAACCGTCGACTTTGATGGAGAGAATGTCTGTAGATGTCGTAATAGGTCGCGTCATTGACTGGGGCTATGAGAAGCTCCGCCAGCCAGACTGCAAACATAGCAAACACGACTCTCGAGGGATGTCAGACAACTTGACTGCTTGAGAAGGGCTCCTTCGCCACATGGTCCGGCATACACCGTTCTGCTGTCGCTATCCGGCAAACGAGGAAATCCAAAATGGAGGTCAAAGGGAGTTTTCTTGCCGCTTTCTTCGTCCTGACATGGTCCTCTTTCATCTGGGCAGACCAATCCCAGCTGCTCTTCGATGAGCCCGAAGGTGCCTCTTCAAGCGGGATTCGAGTCGCGGTCATTGGCGCTGGTGCCGCTGGTTCATCTGCCGCCTATCACTTGCAGAAGTTCTCACAGGCCGGGCCGGATCCCATTCCGCTGGATATCACCATCTTTGACACTTCCACGCGGGTCGGCGGCCGAACAACCACGGTGAATGCACTCGATGATCCCAAGTATCCGACCGAGTTAGGCGGGAGCATCTTCGTCCAGATTAATCATATATTGTACAATTTCACAAGGGAGTTCGGTTTCAATGCGACCTCGAAGATTTTCCGTTCCAGTCCCGGATCGAAGTACGATTTGGGTATATGGGATGGCTCCGAGTTTGTCTTGATTCAAGCCAATGACGACGGCCGGAGCCGGTGGCAGGGGTGGTGGGATCTGGTGAAACTCCTGTGGAAATATGGACTGAGCCCGATCACGACGCAACGGCTGACCAAGAACGCGGTCGGAAAGTTTCTACGATTCTACGATGAACCTCTATTCCCTTTTTCCACTTTGCAAGCAGCGGTGGAGGAGACCGACCTGCTCCAATATGTCGGCGCGACAGGCGAGCAGGTCTTGCAGACCGCCGGGGTGAGTGAGCTATTTTCGCGCGAGGTTATCCAAGCCAGCACGAGAGTCAACTACGGTCAGAATCTCGGAGGCATTCATGGGTTGGAGGCGTTGGTCTGCATGGCCATCGAGGGGGCCATCGCCGTCGAGGGCGGGAACTGGCAACTATTTGATGAAGCCGTCAAACGATCACATGCCACCGTCAAGCTGAACAATACGGTCACAGAAGTCGTGAAGAGCGACAAAGGCGGCTACCACATCCATACGTCGACAGATCAGGTGGGCGAAGAACGGTCCTACGACACCGTCATCCTCGCAGCCCCCTATCAATTCGCCAACATCACCTTCACCCCGCCGCTCACTCATCCACCGGAAACCATCCCCTACGTCTCTCTGCACGTGACCCTCCTGACTTCACCTCATCGGCTCTCACCGAGCTTTTTCGACTTGGACTCTGAAGACGAAGTTCCCTCCTCCGTCCTGACGACGCTTCCCAAGGACCTGGACCTCGGATCTCGCCGTGGCATTGACGCAGTCGGGCCTCCAGGCTTCTGGTCCATCAGCACTCTCCGTGTCCTCGACCCAGACTCGGACGGCGCCATCGATCACGACGACACAGCCTCTCCATCCCCGAGCGAAACAGAATCCTCACAAAGGCCCCAATACCAAGGTCATCAACCACAATACCTCTACAAAATCTTCTCCCCAGCCCCTCTGACAGCCGCATTTATCTCGCGACTCCTCGACTTCCCTCTTGCCGCCGAGGATGCCTCCACTGATGCCGACACGGACACATCCCTCTCCGCGATCTCCAAGTCTGACGTAACCTGGTTCTACCAGAAGATCTGGAAGAGCTATCCCTATGAGACGCCTCGCACGGTATTTGAACGGATCCGTCTCGACGGAGACCCCACCTCCGACCTGGCAGAAGACTCGACAGGCGATCTGAGCGGCAGCCTTAAGCAAGTGCAAGGAAATGGAATCTGGTACACCAGCGGAATTGAAAGCTTCATCAGCACCATGGAAACTAGCGCGTTGAGTGGTATGAATGTGGCCCGACTCATAGTCGACGAACTCCGAAGCAGGAATAACGGGACCAGTTGAGGCCGGGCATTCTTTCTCTCATTTCGACAGCCCCGGTAGGAAGAGCTCCCAACAGAAAATGACAGGGTCTGGCGGTGTACGCCGCCGGCGAACAGATCCCTGGACAATCTAAGTCTCCTCTCCGAAATGGAATATGTTTAGAGCAAGCCATTCTGGTCTGCGTGCAACGCTTCATAAGCTCATGACTCCAAACGAGTCAGTGTTTCTCCTGTCCGTCTTTCATTCATCACCTTGGCATGTCCCGTATATACTCATAAAATCGCTAGGTTCCTGAAACAAAAACTTGCAGCACAAAGGCGGGCACTTTCCATCCTGGCACACCGGCACATCGACCGGAACCTTCGACCAGCCAGAGCACAGCACCAAACTATACGATATTGGGTATCTTTTGAAAGTCCAAGGAAAAGGTCCAGTCCCATAAGGCACCAGAGCCCATCCAATTTCACCGAAACCAGATACAACATGCTTTTTAACAGGTCTATCTCGTTTCTGGTGTCAGTCCGTCACCCCATTTGCAGGAGCGTCCGAGGTGTTGGCCTCGGCCTTTTCTGCATCCTTGCTGCTCTGTGCTTCAGATTTGCCTTCTTCTTGGACAGGCTGCTGCGGCGTGCCAGGTTCTGTGAGAGCCTTTGCATCGCTCGAGACATCAGGCTGGCCGTCATGTGAAGCAGGCGACACAGTTTGGCTTTGCGTCTGCGCCTGAGGAAAGCCTTCGAAATTGGGATTCTTGAATCGTTCAATGAAATGGCGAACATGTTCCATGATCGTGCTCTCCTCTTTCGTTTCGCCACCCGGCATGAGTGACTGAGGTGCGCCGTGTAACAGCCTGCGCTTGACCGAATGAAAAATTTGTTGCCAGTACTCGACGTTGCCCTGGGGGCCCACCTGATCATACATGGCGGTTTCAAATCTTCGAATGGCCAGAAGTCCGTCCGTCGTACACGGCATGTTTCTCGAGGCAGAAACGCTCGAGGTCAACCCGGCACCAGTGGGCGCCGCCGGCGGAATGGCAGTCGCCGGATGCGGCTGCTGTGTGGATGGCGGATGTGGAGCAGCCTGAGGTGCCGGCGGCGTCGGCTGAGCTTTGGCCGCTGACAGAGATACCTGTTCTGATTGAGCCTGGAACGGTGGCGGGTGATGGCTAGGGTGAGGATAAAAAGGAGAAGCCTCTGGACCTGACGGCATTGGCGGAGGTCGGTTGGGAGCAGGTGAAGCAGATGACATGCCAGCACCTCCGGGAGGCGGAGGCCAGGGCATCCCATTCGGAGGCGGCGGCGGACCATGTATACCTTGGGCGAAGAATGGTGGGGGAGCGCCCCGAGGTGGTATCCCATTTGCCGGAGGGTAAGGTGTACTGTTCTGCCAGTTCAAAGCCGGGGGCGGGCCTTGCGAAGGCTGCTGGTTTCGAGGAGCTGGAGGCGGTTTGGGCTTTGCCGCGGCTGCTTGTTGAGCTGCTCGTCTCCTTTCTGCTTGCGGTTGCAAGGCGCCCGGGATCGCTTTCCAGGCAAATCCCTTCCCCTCCTTCTCGCCCTTTTCGAAAAGCTTGTTCCATTCTTGATTGAGATTGTGCCGCACGCTGCTCTGCCAGCCTTCTGAATCCACGCGGTGGACAAAGAAAGGAAATTTGAGTTTCAAAGCGCGGTAAATTTGTTTCAACGGGAGGGCTTTGGGGTGGATGTCAATCAATATATCGTAGATCAATCGAGCATATGGTTCTGATGGTCGGGCCAGCTGTTCTTCCGTCAACGTCTCCACAGCTGGGTATTCGGGAGAAGGTGATTTCGACGCTCGTGACTTCTTGACGGGACCCTTGTCGGCATCTGACCCCACGTCGACGCTGCCGCCTTCAATGGAGGGCAAGACTTCGCCATCCTCGCCTGCACGCTTCCGCTTCTTGTATTTCCTCTTCTCCGGCTTCGACTCACTCTTTGGCGTCTCTTCTTTCACAGCGGGCTTGGGGATTTTGCCGCGCGCCGTTGGCGGTGGAGTCTTTCCTCCGTTGGCCGCTTTGGCTTCCGCCAGTCTTTGCGCCTTCTCCCTCTCCCGCCGTTCCCGGGTGGACATGATCCCATCTTTCGGAGGTCGCCCCGGTCCACGCTTTTTCGGAGGCAGTGGCAATCCATCCGGACCCAGGATGGGCTCCGGAGGCGCCACGGCAAGCTTCGACCCGTTGGTGAAGGTGATCCTCGTTTTCACCTTGCCTGTCTTTCCCGGAGACCTACTCCGATCTGGTTCATTCGACATGGGGGATGTGCTTCGCTGAGCGGCAGGAGTCCGACCAACATCGTCGCGCTCTGAGTCGTCACTAGCAGACTCGGCTCTGTGATATGGCAGCCTGAAGGTGCACCACACATTTGAGATTTGGATCCTCGACCCGTCCCGCAGACGTTTGACACCGCCTCGAGGGAGGTATTGGTCGTCCAAGAAGGCGCCATTTCTGCCGAGAACTTTCATAATGAAGCATTCCTTATCAAAGTCCCACTGAATTTTCACATGTCTCCTGGAGATGCTTTTGTGGTTCTCTACTTCCGACTTCTGAAAATTGCGCATCGCATGGATGGGAATCAGTGGACAGTTGTTGGCGTCAGGAATGTGGTCCGCCGTCACTGGAGCCGGCTGTTCATCGTCTTGCTGCTCCATTTCCCGTTCTAACAGGGCTTGGCGCTCTGCCATTTTGTGATAGTCGAATGGAATCAAAGGGGGATTGATTAGCACCTCTTGTGGCTTCACCACGCTGCCCGCCGACCGTTGGGAGGAGTGAGAATGGTCGGCCACCCCGTCTTCCCTCCCCTCTTGTCCGTCTCGAAGGGGATCTTCGTCGACACCGCCAAAGCCACCAGCTTCACTGACCACGCTTCCTTGTACCTGACTGTCGACCGGTCGGGCCATGCCATCAGAAAGGCCCGACCGCCGCCCGCTTGAACTGTGGCCGCGCTCTTGCTCCGCCTGCTTGGCCTCTTCAGCCCTCGCGAGAGCGGCCCGGTAGGCGAAGGCATCACGGCCAAGCTCGCAGGCGTAGGTCGTGATGTAGTAGTTACCATCCTCAAACTCGATCTTTGCAAACGCTTCGATCTCTCTGCGCTCAGCCGCTGTTTCCCGTGTGGGAACAAGAATGTTCGACCCGTTCGGATCCACCGAGGTGTTGGCCACGGCAGACGCATCTAAGCCGACATCCTGGAAGGCATGGCCGATCTCTGCTGGACCAGACTCGGGGAGAAGATGGGGATTAGGGTCTCTTCCTTGGTCCAGGAAGTCGGTGGTATCGAGAGATGGCAGTGGTGGTGGCAGCTGTGGACCGCCTTCTATGGACGCGTGCGGTTGCTGCCCGCCATCCGCTGGGGAATGTGGTTGTTGATCGTTGAGCGCACCGCTGGGTTGCGGCGGCGGCGTCGTGGTCGACTCTCCTTCGTCTGGGGACGGAGAAACTCGGCTTGCGTTGGCGGGTTGATTGGCATTCATGGGTATCAGAGCAGCCAGCAGGTTGCCCACGGCTTGGTTCCTTCTTTGTTGCGTGTCTGGTTCGCTCCAAGGAGGGCGAGACGTGACAGGCGACGAGTTTTGTTGCACTGCGCCTAGGTCGGAGTTTGCGGTGTCGCGGTCTCCGTCTGCATCATTGGCCCAGCAGGCCGAGTCCTGGAAGTTCTGCAGGTCGAGGCCTGGAGGAAGATCCGGCAGACCTCGAACCGGCGTCGCGACCGTGTGCGACGACATGATGAGGTCTGCGAATCTGAACGGGCAGGTGGTGGCGCCAGTTGGGGTCGAGCGCGCAGTTCAGCAAAGTCGGCCGAAGCGCGGATTTTCAGTGATGATCGGCGACATCAAATGCCAGCAGCCGATGGAGGTTTGTGCCCAGCCAATCAGCATACACAGCTGACTCCCAAATCTTTGCCTTGTGCTAGGCTCGCTTTGAGCTCGTCCACTGCATTGGAGCCGTGACTCATCCTTAACGAAAATACACAAAAAAAGAGTCAACAAATAGGGGCGTGGCAGGGCCTAGAGCACCTCCAACACGGCGGCCCTGGAATGCGGGGCGGTGAAGACAAGGCAGTACAGTGCCTCCCTGACACCTCGCCTTTTTAACTCGGATGGCAGATGCTCTGATTCACACCTGTCTGTGAGACTCAAAGTACCATGGCTCCCAAAGGCAGAACAGTGTCTGCCAGGGCGGCGGTGAATACGGGCGAGAGCGTCAAGAGGCAGATACCAAACTGGCCGCCTCTGACTCCTCTTGTTCCTACCGAAAACCTTTACATCGACACGCGGGCGGACGGGCAAATTCTCGTCATTCGCAATTTGTTCACCTCAGCCTTGTGCAAGAAATACGTTTCATTTTTGTCATCCTTGCCGTTGACCACGACTCCAGCGACGCCGAAGCGCGGTGAAGCAGTCCGAGTCAACGACCGGTTTCAGGTGGACGATGCCGCGTTCGCGACGAGGCTGTGGCAGCAGAGCGGGCTACAACACTTGATCGACTCGTATGATGACCAGTCAATATGGCAGGGAGACGTCCTGGGCCTCAACCCCAACATTCGCATCTATCGTTACAGACCAGGCCAGTTTTTTGACCAGCATTACGACGAGAGCAATAAGATCGAATTTGGTGACCGCAAAACGCCCGCGAAAACCACGTGGACTCTCCTGATCTATCTGACAATTTGCGAAGGCGGCGAAACTGCCTTCTATCCGGAAGCGACCCAGAAAGGTCAGACGGCCCCCGAGCCGATCTTGGTGAGCCCCGATGTGGGGACTGCCTTGCTCCATCAACATGTAGACTGCATGCTTCACGAAGGTAAAGAGGTCAAGAGTGGAGAAAAGTGGGTTTTGAGGAGCGATCTTGTCGTCAGAAGATGAGTCGTTCCTGGCCGCGCGGATCACATTTCTGCCCAGGTGGCGGGGGAAAGAGCCGATCCTGGCTCGCGGCCATTAACCCCAGGGGCGTCATGGTGTTCCACAAGATGGTGTTCTCGCACGAGAACTCTCTCGAGTCAGCGCCTCATATGCTCGGCATCGGTTTCGTTGGTGCCTTCGCGGGCGTCGGCGAGCATGCTGTCTATCCCTCTTTCTTTGAGCGCTTTCTACGGCAAATCAGCTCCGTCAGCGAGAGGGACCTTCAAAATCTGTAGCTTACGGTCAGACAGGCTTTGTATTGTGTGAAGAGCGCCTCGCACTCATCGGCAGAGGAGTTGCCTTTGAGGTATTCTGGATATGGAGATTAGCCCTTTGCGTTTCTGGCTCTGCCGACCTTTCATACTGTCTGAGTACCACTTGAGAAAACACGTGTCATATTTCCTGCGACCGGTTCAGCGTCATCTCCAACAGGGACGGACATCATACTCTTTCACTTTATTGCATTCTGGCGCGAGCGAGGCCGACATGTCTGTCGAGTGAGGAGTAGGCACCCGGCATGGGAAGGTCAGTAAGAAATTCAAAGTCCACCAAATGCACGTGACTTATGCGCCACACAGGTGGAAATTCGCCGCTGTCGCCAAGACAAGTCGGCCGCGTTCTCAGAAATCCTCAAAAGTTTCATCTCCGACTCGTGGACCGCCGAGGACTAGTTGATCTGGCTTCTCGCACTGCCGGAGCCCTACTTTGGCCGGCGGAGATGATTCAAAGCCAGCATGGACCTCACCGCGAACTTCAAGTCGTATCAGGAGCGCGTGACGTCGGCCCTCGTCAATGTTACGAGGAGTGCAAGCCAGGTGTCCAACCAGGACCTCAGTTTCCATCGCTCGTCCAGTGAGAAGCTGTCGCGCTCTCTCGACTCCCAGAACACTCATCTACTGCGGTTGACCAGCAAGCTGCTGAAAGCTGCCACCCAAGATACGAATCTCGAGCCGCCCAAGCTCCGAGACCAGGATGATGTTGAGGACAACTGGCGGAGGATTGTCGACGTGGTTGATGACTTGCTGGAAAAGGCCGATGTCTCTCTTGATGAATTCACTGGTGCGGTCAAACGTCTGAGTCCAGCTCTACAAGACGAGGCACAAACACCTCCAAAGCCCCCCAAGTCGGCAAAAGGTCTGCATACGCTGTCTGCGGTGGTGACACAGAAACCTCAGCAGTATTTTGACAAGCAGGTCAACAACTACGAAGCAAAGCCGTTCAAACCCCTCCTGAAATCGAAACCTCATGCGACCGTGCCGTTGGATGAAAGCATTGGTGCTGGAGAGGCAGGGTAAGTCGGCCAGCTCCATCACAATCGCTCTCTTTCTAACGATGGTCAGGTACAAGCACCCGTACGCGTTGGAGATTGAGCAATCGTCGTTTCCTCCCTCGACATACCAGATGGCGCCGGCCGTCCCGTTCACCTCGCCCGATGACAGTGCCGTCATCTTTGTGGATACGGAAGAAGGGGTGCAGAGGATGCTGGAAGAGCTCAAGAATGCCAAAGAGATTGCCATCGACCTGGAGCACAATGACCGACGATCGTATGTGGGTTTGGTCTGCCTCATGCAGATCAGCACACGAGAGAAGGACTGGATTGTGGACACGCTGAAACCGTGGCGAGAGAATCTGCAAATTTTGAACGACGTCTTTGCCGACCCGAATATTCTCAAGGTCTTTCACGGGTCCAGCATGGACATGATTTGGTTGCAGCGCGACCTCGGCTTATACGTGGTCGGCCTGTTCGACACCTACCACGCTTGTTGCGCCTTGCAATTCCCCGGAAAAAGTCTCAAGTATCTTCTGCAGCGTTTTGCCAATTTCCAAGCGCAGAAACAGTATCAGACGGCCGATTGGCGTGTGCGACCGCTCCCGGCCGAATTGATCGATTATGCCCGGTCGGACACGCATTATCTTCTGTATATCTACGACCAACTGAGGAATATGCTCCTCGAAGCATCCACCCCTGGCGACAATCTCATTGACCGGGTATTAAGGGGGTCGAAAGGCGAAGCTTTGCAGGTGTATGAACGGCCCATCTATGACCGCGATCGTGGTCTGGGCGCCTTCGGATGGTTTGACCTCCTCATGCAAAGATCGGTCAAATTCGACAACGAACAATTTGGAGTCTTCCGGGCGGTGCACGAATGGCGGGACAAGAAAGCACGGGACTGGGACGAGGGTCTCCAATATGTCATGTCCAACAGTGCGCTTTGGTCCATAGCCGAGAATATGCCCACTTATTCCGGCGGCCTGCATAACTGTGTCAGACCGATGCCGAAACCAGTCGCCGACAATGCCAAAGAGCTCATCGAAGTCATCAAGCAGGGCAAGATTGACGGCAGGAATGGTCCCTCGGTGCATGAAGTGATGCTCCAGAACGAGGAAATCTACAGTGCGGGAAGGCGGTATCGCCGAATCCAGAAGAAAGAGTCTGACAGCACGTATCAAGGTGTTGGCGCCATCTTACAGCAACTCACCGAAAGCGGTGAAGTGCAGCTGGGTCAAAATCTGGCCACGACGGCGCTGAATGTTTCGAATGGTGAACCGGTGGCTACGCGGAGCGTCAGCTCCCATTTCTGGGGTGCTGTCATGCCACTCCAAGAGTCGCCTTTCCCTTCCGATGACACCGCCGCGCTTGACGCTCTGGGCTCCGTCTTACCTTTGCCGACTCTCTCAGCGGCATCATTCTGTGAAGCAGGAACATTGCCCAGCCCCCCGCCAACGCGTGTGAAGGCGTCAGAGCCCGCCCCGGCGAACCCTGTCCCGGGCGTCACCTCGTCGGTTCAGGGTGATGGTGATGACGTCTTCATATTGAAAGAGTTATCTCATATCAAGAAGCGGAAAGCGGAGGATGAAGACGACGATGTACCGGTCGGCTGGCCTCCGACCAACGGGATGGACCATCCAAACACGACAGAATCGGGCGACGCAGCTCTTGACCCGACAATAGCCGCCCGCAAACTGGCGAAGCAGCAGAAGAAGGCCGAGAAGCGGGCAAAGAAGGAGGCGGCCAAAGTGGAAGCAGCGGCCATTGCTGCACAGCCGGTGGTGCCGTTTGACTACGCCAGTGCTGAGTCACTGCTACATTCGATAGGGGACCAGTCCGTCAATGAAGACGGAGGGCAGGGCGTCAAAAGGATGAATCCATTCGCAAAGGCCCTGGACACCAGCACAGGAGCCAGGAGACCCAAAATGGGCCAGGAGTTGGCTGGGAAGACCGCCACGTTCAAATCCTAACACTCTCCACCTGGAAATTCCTCGAGTTCAACGAGTGTAGCTTTACAAGAATGTATATGCAATGAGACTGGTAGAGACTCATGTACGGCGCATTGGTCAATGCTTGCGAAAAGTGCAAAACGGCGCCCATCAGGGTTGGGTCGAGTTGACCTTGGAGCACCGTCTCTATGAAGGTTAGAGTGATACCTGGACAGCAGCGCTCTTTGTGCAAATCCAACTGAAAGGTGACCTGATGCAAAAACAAAACAAGACAAAAACAGAAAACACCAAAGGCCATCTTCCTTCTACCTAGCAGTCTCCATCCTCGCACCACAACGCCTTGAACAGAGACATGAAGTAAGGAAGGCTGGGTTCGAGGATTTCCAAGTTCGTGTGATATCGGAAACCACCAACTCGAACGGGACAGAATGGTGATTTTCCTTCACTGCCTGGGGTCCGAGGCACGCGGTCATGGAGCCAGACTCGTCAGAAGCCTCCTGTCTTGTCCAACTAGATGGCCATCTCGGCCTGCAATTTGCGGAGCTCTTCTTCCTCGTCTTCTTCCTCGGCCTGAGCCTTGCCATGTACTGTAGAAGAGTTAGCAACATATCCGTCCACCGGTTCCACACATGTACTCACGTGGTGCAGTAGACACCGCAGGCAACCTTGCAACCTCGCCGGTCACAGGGACAGTACCCGTCTTCAGCATCCTCTCGTCCATGGCCTCTTGTTCCAAACCTTCCAGCTCTTCCTCCAGCTCCGCATCATCGACAGGCTCACCGATCGGGGCGTTTGTGATGGCCCCTGCAATCTCCTCGGCCAACGCATGATGCTCGCGCAGCTCGTCCATGGTCTGATCGACTTTGTCGATGGTCAAATTGCCGTGGATCTGCTTCATGGCCGCCCCCGCGTTCTTCATCGCATTAAGTGTTTCTTGGTTAATGTTGGCGGCTTCGATCGAGTAGATCTGTTGCTCTAACTGGCCGATTTGCGCCGACGTCTGCTCGAGAGTGCGCTCATGGAGCTTCTTCCGACGGAGTGCGGCTTTGGCAGCTATACGAGAGAACGGCAGTGGTCAGCAAGATTCACAGCATGAATTCGGCTGGAGAGATGACAGTGGCACACCTGTTTTATTCGTCGATATATTCTTCCTCGCCAACGCGTCTTGATCTGCCATCTGTGACTCCAGGAACTTTTCTCTTTTCTGCAACATATCCAGCTGCTGCCGCAGTGCCAAAATGGCATTCTTCGGGGCATCTTTTCTCTTTTGGGCGGCTGCCCCGCCAAACCAACCCCACATGTTGAATCGGCAGAGAAGAGAGTCGACTGCTGAGAGAGAGAGGGGTGGTAAAGGTGCTTAGCCGCGAGGAATCCGTCCGCTTCCTGCTATGTCGTGAATAGGGGCCGATCAAATGTGGCCTTGTTATCGCGTGGCCTGTGGTGATTCTTCGGAATTGAGGACCGACACACTTGTGATGATGCCAGCAAGGACGAGTCAACCACAATCTGTATATTTGAGATCTGGAAGAGAATGGAGACAGGGATAGGTGAGGGAGTAGCGTGCCGCAGATGCAGCGTGCTGAGGCCTTCGATCTGGATGCAAGCAACAAATCAGCCCATGACATCGACCGCTGTTGGATGCCGAGAGCACGTGTGCCAAGACTCTCAGCGGCAAGGATGTCGTGCTTGGTTTGGATTGAACTTACATCTCTCCTCTAATGGGTGTGTCCCCAAGGCGATAGCATGCTGAATCACTGAGCTGGCATGAGATGGGCGAGAACACCACCAACGGCCCCGTTCCCAGTACACATGTGTTTCTCCACGATCTGAGAAGCCTTCCCTACGGGAGGAAGGTTCGATTTCTCTGCTGGTACGTGACCGGCTTTTGGAGTGCACCGTCCAAACGCCTGATAGTCCTTGAAGCGTGGTAGAGTACGATCGGAGCAGAGGACGTCTGCACGTCGAGCATGCATACCCACAAACAGCACATCCCGTTCCCTGCGCGATTGTTGACGTCCATCTTGTCCTCGAGACCGTGGACTCTTCATGCTTGCAGACAGGGGCGTGGCTAAACATCATTGGCTATGTTCAAAGGGCGCCTTCCACCACGAAGAAAAGAAATAACCTTGGATCAACCAAGGTCGACACTCGCGTTGAGGCGCTTGTTCAAGCCATTCTCATATGGGATGCTGGATCCATTAACCCTGCAGAGTATGAAACAGTGCTGGAACAGCAGAGACAGATTCGGAGACAAGCCAACTTTGAAAGGACGACTGCTGCGTGATATGCTACAAAATCTCAGACCTCACTCAGAAGGAACAAGTCAGATCTAGCTCCGGAAAGGTCCCAGGTGAGGATCAAATGTCACCTCTGCAGCGCAGCACTTGGCCTTCACAGAGCGAGAGGCCCTTGCAATGGTCGGTGCTGCAAAAATTCCCGGCAACAGCGTTGAACCGCAAGCGTATGCGCTTCTCCAGCTTCAGCCAGAGCAAGCTCACCAAGGCCAAGGAGAATGTGATGCACTCTTGGGGTGAGCTGCGGCACAGCAAGGCCAAATGGGCCCATCGTTGACATTACCATTCAGGTGGTTGTCACAAATCTGACATGGCTCTAGACTTGCTCAACACCAGCAATGTATGGTCAGTTGCTATTGTCTCCTCAATTGTATCAAGTTTCCCATCATACTGACGAGAGGTACCAGATTGACGTGGATTGGCTGTCTCACGTCTCATGACATCTGGTGGACACGCTCCCTCAAGAATCCTATGTGCGCCACCCAAGTCATTGGGCCAATCAGCCAGATGAACGCCCATACAAGTGGTTTTCGGGGCGAGCAACTACACGAGTCTCCAGTCTCCTTCTGACCATACATGCCCGCATGCAAAGACGAATTCTGTCCGTTATCGGCCATACCAATCAAGCCGGCAGTTCGATGTCAGGCGATTAAGTTGCTTCGATCAATATCTTCATTAATGGCGGTGGCAATGCAACCGCTCCCACTGAGTAACAAGGGAGACGGCTCTATGATGAACATGGCATTGCTGGGCAGCGAGGCCACACAAATTCGAAAAGCGTTTGAGGCAGCTAGTTAAGACTTGAATATCAGTGTCAGTGTTGAGAGACATGCTCACGATCAGTTAGCACTCTGCGGCATTGTCAATGTTGATAGAGGAGGTGGTGAGAGGTGATAAAAGTGGTAAGAGGTGGTAAGAGGAGGATGAAAATCATCCACAGCTGTGAGGGCAACGGTCGCATGGTGATTTCCATCTTCCTCATCGATTCAGATACTTGAGCGCTCTCTGAATGTTTCCTGAATGCTGTCAGCGAGATTGAGTCGTCATCTGAAGTTGCCATCCTACATTTCTCGTCGAGGCCGATGAATGTGATGACCACTATCCTGATTCAAGGACGGAGTTACCTTCTTCACAGGTCTTGTTTACGTACCGCCATTCAATGCGCCGTTCCAACGACACTTTGGTGCCTTGGTGGTCCACATTGATTTCTTCTGGTCGTAGCCGTCCAAGACGTGACATACAATGACGGTCTAAACTGGAGAAGTACTGATCCGAATTCCAGGGCTGTCGGTCTTCAATCTCAGGCTGCATCCTTCATCTCGTCGTGATTCCAGAGACAGACTGAAAGAGGGCGTCTCGCTCATGGTAACCATGACCTTCGTCACCGGGAGAAAGCACGGACAGGTCTGCAAGCAATTGGTGACGATCACCATCACCCTGGTCTTTGTCAACTCGGCCGTTTCGTCTGCGGGTACCGTGTACGACTTAGATATCAAACCACCCACTGATGAGCCATTTCCGTGCCGGTCCGCCGTTTCGGGAGGTACGAACACGTTGGAAGTGTGAAAATGTAACATGGGCCGGCCATCCCAGCGCCGGTGCCGGAGTTGGAGTACCACCAGCACCGTGGTTTGCTGCTCCTGTTGCTGGGGTAATCATGGTCGTCGTCGGGGGCGGCAGTGGCTGGTCAGCTGCCTCCACCTCTTCAAAAGGTTCGACCTTCCACCGCTCTTTCTCGGCCAAATCCAGCCTCCCAAAGTACAGCCAGGCCGTCTTTTGGGCGAGCTGCATCGTCTCCCGGGTGTACGTCTGAGCGAAGACGGTCGTGAGACTCTGTCCGGCAAGCAGACAGGTGTCAAAGTCCAGCAGGATCTCAACGTGCTTCATCCACTTGACACCCACACCGAGGCCGTACGAGAGATTACGCAGCAGCTCCTCGAAGCATTTGCAGCAGTGAAATCGGACGGTGGTCTTGGCGAGCAGCGGGAGCACCTCGCCCCTTGTGCGCGTACAGACCTTGAGCAGATGGAGGCCGTTGGTGCGCGTGATGGTGTCCAGTGCAAGAACCTGGGAGAGCAGGCTGGAGATGACGGATCGCCTCCTGACAGTGAACTCGGCTTGCTGCGGACGTCGATGGTTGCAGAGGTCAATTTCAAGTTTGGCAGATGGTATCAGATAGTCGTAGATGTGGAGTCGTATCTCAGCCGGAAGGCTGAGGAAACCCGAGGCGCGTTCGGCCGGGGTCAGGTCGTCCATGATCGATCAACCACGGCGAGTGGACGCAGAGACAGTCAGACAACACCAGTAATGGTTCTTTCTTTTTTGAGTTGAGATATGAAGTCGTAATGTAGTGTCTTGACTGATCAAGGAGAGTGTCCGCTCAACAGGCGGCAGGATATGACACAGCTGAGTTCTTGGCGGCGTCCATTGGTTGGTTGCCGGAGGGCTCCGTAACGGTGTGAACCCTCTATACTGTAACAACCTTGTATATCCAAGTGGTGGCCATTATATCACTCAAGTGTGGTGGTCATTACATCACTCAAGTGTGGTGGCTATTGTATCACTCAATTGTGGTAGTGCCTGATGCTCAATGTGTCAACTCTGATGCTCTACGTCTGAAGTGCTTGTCAGGAAAGGAAACAGGAGTCAGGACTGTTAAGTACGCCGTTGAAACTCCCCCCTGATGACGAGACTGATATCACAGGAACAGATTGACGTATCACTTCAGCCATATTTCAGCCATCTTTGCCGATTAGGTGGCCCATGAATGCCAGGCTGGTAGGTAATCCATATCCACATTGCCTGGTGTCAAAAACAGATGGAGATCCTAAAAGAGCGCTGGTTGATCCAGATGACCCAGTACCGCGGAGAATACCGCGAACCAGGACCTTGTTTTAAGAATTCTCTCCCATTCTCTTGCCTCTTCTCTCGACGCTATCTTCCATCAGGAGACTCTGTCATGGTCGAGTCCCGGAAATTAACATCTCTCAAGCCGACTTGATCAACTTCTCCTTCTCCTTCACCACCTCATCAAAATGCTTGGTCGCGAAGACTCCACCCGCAAAGACAGTCAGCATCCACTTCCACCAGACCAGGCTGAATGCCTTGATGCCGTGCTTGCGGAGCTTTTGATATGCAAACACCGCCGCCTCCACGGAATGGGCGCCGAAAAGGAAGTAGAACGCAACATCCTGAGCGATCCCCGAGTATCGGATGGCTGTCGGACGACCGGCCAGGAGCCGACTGTGGAGGCCGGTCGCGCCGGGATCAATGAAAGAACGTCTCGTCGAAAGGAGCATGATGGCCCCGCAGACAACAGTGTTGACTCCTTTGCTGCCAGGGGGGAAGGAGTACGTGTCCACGGTGACGGCGGCGTTGGATGGGTCGGCCATGGTGCTATACGGCTCGATGCTCTGATGGAACTGGCAAATCTGACACGAGCAAGTCAAAGTGGGGCGAATGCGCTCTGCTCTGACCCAAGTTAATCCACGCCCTCACAATATATGAGATCTCTCCTGATTTATGGTGCCTGGGAATCGGACAACATATTCGTCAGCCACGGGGCAAGGAGGGGAAAGTGCGGGACACATCGGGAAGACCGGTCAGACATACCTCACCCCTGTTTCGAATATCACGGCAGAAGGCAATTTCCCCAATTCGCGTAACTTTCCGAGGTATGATCGCCAAAAGACCAGGGTTACATGCAACTCTCCAATCGAAGGGGTGTTATATTTGCTCCACTGCGGTCGTTGCGAAGGTTGAGGGTTGATGCTTGGCGTGGTGAGTTCACCACGTGACGACCACCTGGAAGGAAGCTTCCATTGACCACAACGAGTACACTGATCTATGATAGCCAAATGTGCTTATTGTACAAGATAATATTCTGTAAGGCGTGTGAAGTCTGATAGCTCGCCCAGAGCTCTCTCCATAACTTGCAGTGGGTCATCACCTCTGCTTGTGCGGATAGCCGGCGGTGTTCTCTATTATTAGTGTCTCATGCCAGGAGAACACAGGCACTGGGCCGCTTTACCTTTACCACTTCGACACCATCGTGGGTTGTCTAGATATGATCTATCCCATTTCCTATTGCTTGGTTCATCGTCCTCGTCATTTGCTTTCGTGTCTTCTCAGCCTAGGCATAAAGTTCCTGGCACCGTATCCGCCGAAGCTATAACCTGCGCTATGAACATTGGAAGAATATGATGGTCATCAAATCGTTAAGAACAGAGCTGGTTCCTTAATTCCCACGAGATCAAACATGACGTTTTCGATACCTGGCAAAGTCTCGCAGACCAGAAACTCTGGCAGACCAGAAACCCCTACCAAAACAAAACCCGGTCCGCTCAAACCTCTCTCACGCGGACCATCGTGCGAGGCTTGCTCTGCCTGGAAGAGGACCGCAGCATGTGCAACTCGTCACCAATCCGTCTTACGTTCCTCCACTGCTCCTCCATATTGCTAATGCGGATCGCAGCCACGACGGCCCAAACTCCGGCGCGGAATTTCTGGCGAGATCGCAGCTTTTGGTCATATTTGCGCTTGTCTACGTCGGCGCCCATTTCACGCAATATGCGAAGGTCGACCTGGTTGCTGTCATCCGATTAGCTGCGTTCGGCCCCTCCGAGACGGTTGAATACGTACCATCGAGCTCTCATGACTTCACCTTGCTCCAGATAGTGCTTGCTCCAAGCCAGGTCCTTCCTCAGACGTTCTTCGCGCTTGCATTTGGCCTTCAACCACACGATCTCTTTGATGAGACCCTTCATCTCTTTCTCGCGCACTTGGTCTGCGCTGGACTTCCCCAACGTCAGTCTCTCCAGCATGTTCTCATACTTGGTTTGCAAGATTTCAAGTTCACTCGCGACGCTTTCCGCCTTCTGATGGGCAATGCTCCGCTCCTCTCGAAGATGCCGGAGTTGATCCTTCATCTCCTGAACCTCACCGTCCCGCGCCGAGAGACGAATTGATAGGTCATTGACGGCGTCGCGCTCATCACGGAGCTGCCGGATCTGTGATTGGAGATGACTGATCTGCCGATCTCGACTGCCAATGCCAACCGACAGAGTCTTTGCCTCGTCGCGCTCCGCCCGTGTCCGCACCAGCAACTCGCGGAGGTCAAGGATAATGACACCCTGTTCCGAGACTTTGGCCTTCAGCTCCTCGACTTCGGCTGGGCTGGACTTGACAGGGTCCGGCACGTCAACCTCTTGGACGTTTTCGTCTGCGGAGGCTCTTCGCGCCACACGCTTTTGTTCACGCGCCTGTGAATGCCATTCCTTCAGTTCCGCTCGAGCCTCGACGAGATCTCGTCGAAGCCGTGCAAGCTCGTTTGAAGGCGAGGCACACGGTGACACGGACGGGGATTTGGCGGCCTTATACTGCGCGAGTTTCGCGTCGTGCAATTCTCGCTCGAGGTCGTGGATCTGGATCTTGAGGTCGCGATTGGCCGCTTTCAATTCTGTCTCGCGCTTGACGGCGGCCATCTCACTCTTCATGGCCTCATTGAGGTCATCTCTGAGCGCCGAGACGTCCGTGGCTGGAGAAGAGATTCTGTGTGATCGATTCTCCAAAGCTTCTTCCAGGTCTTTGATCCGCGCTTCAAGACGGGAGACCTTGTTTCTTGCCGAGGTAAGCTCTCGGTCTCGAGCCTCGGATTTGGACGCCTGCTGGGCGCGGAGCAGGTCCAGCTCGTGGTTCAGACGATTCTCCTCGGCGTTGGCTCTTTCGACTTCGGCGTTAATTTCCTCCTCCAGGGCGTTATTGGCACTGGCAAGACTGTCGCGCTCAGCCTTCAGGCGCTCCACGTCTTTCTCCAGCTTCTGCTTGAAACGCTTCAATTCGCGCTTCTCCTGGTCGATATTGAAGGTGTCATCGTTCGACTTGTGCAGCTTTTCCCACTTCATCTCGAGCTCGTCGCGATCTATTTCTGCCGACTTGAGCGCCGTCTTGGTATTCTGCAGTTCGATGTTGATGCTCGCCAGTTCTTCTTGCACGGCCAGCTTCTCTTTCTGGGTCCTTTGCATCAGCGCCTCCGCATTGTCAAGAGCTTTTTTCTGCTGCGCTTCGGCAAACTCGTGCTCCTGTTCGATATCCGCTTGCAGGACTTCGATTTCCTCCTCGAGCTCGGCCACCTTCTCCTTCAGAAGAGCCTGTTCTCGGATCGAAATGCGAAGTTCTTCCTTGGCGTTGCTCAGCTCCGAGCGATTCACCTCTGATGCACTCCTCTTGGCCGCGAGATCTTGTTGAAGCTCCTCAATTTGCCGGGCCAGCAGCTTCTCTTCTTGTTCATGCCTTTGCTTTTCACTCTCCAGGGCTTCCTGGACCCTCATCTCACGGCCCGATACCGTGCCCTGGGCATCCTGCAATTTGTCCACGGTACGCTGTAAGCCTTTGGCCCTCTCTTCGGCCTTCTCCTGGGCCGCCTCAAGAGCACGGCGTTGGGCTTCCCACTCTTCCAGGTCGGCGGCGTGATCACTTTCTTTCGAATTGACCTCGCGGTGGAGGGCGTCGATCTGCTCGTGCAAAACGTTCACCTCGTGCTTGTGCTGAGATCGGAGAGTGTTGTCATTCTGAGCAGCACGGTGTCTTTCCTCGTCCACCGCGTTTTCCAATTCGTGGATCGTCTTTCTTGCTTTGGCGAGGTCCTTTTGCAGCTCGGCAGATTCGGTCGTGAGCGCATCGTGCCGGGTCTGAAGCAGGTCTTTCTCCTCGGCTTTGACTTGGACCTCTCGCTCGGTCGTCTCCAGCGTCTTCCTCGTGGTGTTATATTTCCGTTCGAAAGTGTCGCGTTGCTGCTGTGCCAGCTCGAGTTCTTGCTGCAGCCTTCGAACATCAGCGGCCTCGTCCTTCTCCCGCTCGCGGGCACGATCCTGCCACTGCTTCTCAGATTGTGACTTTGCATCAAGCTGGGCCTGAAGATGGACGTATCGCTCTTCCAAGTCGTGGAAATCATCCTCGAGTTTGTTCGCTTTCTCCTCGAGTTGTCGGCTGAGACCTTTGGTGGTGAATGATTTGTTGGCCATTTCATCTCTGAGCTCGTCCAAATCTTCCTCGGCCTTGCGCTTCTGGTCGATGGCTGCTTCCCGTTCCGCTTTGGCCTGTTGTGCCTCTCGCGCCGCGCGTTCCAGACCGTCTTTGAGATCTTCGATCTGTTGCTTGGCCGTTTCAAGCTCTTCGTCTAATTCGGCCGCGACATTGGACTCTTTGCTGGCGTCCATTCTCAAGGCGTCAATCTGATCATCCTTCTCATCCATCAACCGGTCCTTGTGCCGGAGCTCGGCTTGGAGATCACCGATTTCGTCTTTCAGCTTCTCAGACTCTGATCGATCTTCCGACCGGACTGAATCATGCTTGATCTGCCACTCCTGCACTTCGGCTTCCTTCGACTTCAATTCGGATCGAAGCCGTTCCAGTTCCAGCCTGACACTCTCGTCCGCTTGCTTCCGCCGGATGCGCTCCTTGTATTCCTCCAGCTGTAACCGATAAATTTCCGCATCGCGCTCCGCTTGGGCGATATTCTTCTTGAACTTGTGCAGCTCTCGTTGCATGGTGATGCGGTTGACCTTCAGGTCTGTGTTCTCCTTGAGCGCAGCTTGGTTGAATTCACTTCCCCGCTTCGACAAGGCTTCCTCCAAAAAATGGATTTTCATCTTCAACCCGAAATTCTCCTTCTCGATCTTGTCAATGATATTCTCCTGTTCTCGAAGTGTCATCATGTTGCCATCGTGGACCACACCACCACCGTCCCGCGTCGGGAGCTGCACCAAAGGAGTGCTATGAGCGCTGCTGCTGGCATGCTGAGGCATCGGTGTGTCCTCATTCCCGTTGCCGACGGAGCTGGATGTATGCTCACTTTGCAGATGCGAATTTTCGTCCATTCTCGGGAGTCCCGGCGTGGTGCCATTGACATATCCATCCCTGAGATACGCCGGTGTCTCTGGCATGCCAGGCTTTTTGCTGGAGAGTCGCCGCGCGATGTTGTTCTTCGTGATGCTCTTCATCAAGGGCGTAAATTCCGCTTTGCCTTGATTACCGTTGGGCAGCAGGCGCAGCGGGTCGCGGCCGCCGCCTGCTCGTGGTGTCTTCAAATTCATGGCGCCACCCTGCCTGGCGCCCCTCATCTGACTGATGAGATCTCGGTTCTGCGTCGGGGCGAAGAAAGATTTCTCGGGCGACATCTCGCCCAGTCGGTCGAGTCCATTGCTCAGGTATGAGGCGTCGTTCGTCTGAGGCGTGTTCACGTACGGTCGCGGCATGACGTTTGAATGTCCGATGCCCAGTCAGGCTTTCCCAGGAAGTACTCTATACGCAGCCGCTACCAGCCATCAAAGCAAAGCATCAATCAAAGCATGCCTGCAGGCGTTTGTTGTTTGGTATCCATATCTGGTATGGCTTCCTGCGGTCCATGGCATTAGCGCCCATTTCTCTTGGCGCTCAGACGGATTACGTCATGCTGGTGCAGCCATAAATCCGCAAATACACCTTGACACAACTCGGCGACCTCCAAAGTTTTGCTGCCAATATGCCACCCACTGATGAAGATATCGCTTGGTTTCGGTCCACATTTCATCCCATTCCTAAACCCGCGCTGCCGGATGATTGCATAGAATATTCGCTGCACATCATCACCTCGAAAATCGAAGCGAGCCACGATTCTGAAATAAGAGTGCGACTGCGCGAAGTCCAGAAATATGCCACTGAACTACAGCGTCAGTGGATCAAAGAGTACATTTGGCAGCGTCAGGGCTTCTCGCTCGAATTCAAGAAAGACGATGGTGAGGTCTGTACGGACGTCAGTGGACCGGCGCAAAATCTAACATGCCGATCAGGGTCAAGTTTTTTGCAAGGTCGAACCGAGTACGGAGATTCTGTGGAAGACGAATGGGTCATTGTCTGGCTTCTCAGGGAATTGACCGAAAAGTTCACAGACCTATGGGTCAAAGTCACCGATAGCGATGGCGAATTCCTGCTGATAGAAGCTTCCGGCACCCTGCCTGCGTGGCTAGAGCCCGAGGTCGCTGAGAACCGTGTATGGATCAACGATGGCCAGCTGAAGATCATCAAACCGGCCAACGCCTCCCGAACCTCCCGGCGCACCGAGGAGAAGCTGTCTTTACCACAAGCGCGGCAGATCATTCTTAACGAGCCGAGCAGGCTGATGCACTCGGTCAGCATGGAGGAGGAAGCATTTTACCGACTTCGCAACTACCCGTCTCAGATCCAGGAGAATATGCACCATGCCATCCTCACCTTGCCGCGGAAAATTGCATTCTTGTTGAAACAGAAGCCGGCATATATTGCTCCCGCTGTCGAGGCATTTTACCTCCGCGACCCTATTTCACTCAAACCACTGCAGAATAAAGATCACGTGGACCGGCTCACTTTTCCTCCGTCCGATCTCGTCACTGTGAGTGTGAGATTTCCGAGGGCAGCGTATGCTCAGGTCAAATCCCAAGGGTTTCCTGCTCCGGCGGCATTTAAGAGCATGATGCCGTGGAGAACGGATCCTCACGCATATGCGAGGGCCGAAACGGGAATGAAAGTCACTTGTGGATTTGAGATGTTGGTGTCGGATCCGCAGCACCAGGACCGGCCGGCCGTCCGAGAGATGAAAATGTTGTTGGAAGACTTGGAGACGGGCGACGAGGTCTTGCCCAGTGATCAAGACATCCAGAATTGGGAGATGCGAGAGGACGATGAGAAATGGCTCGATATCAGCTTCGATGATCTCGAACAGGAGCTCCATGGAACGACAGGATCAGCCAAGTCTGGGAAGAGCACCGGCTTTGGAGACAAGGCCGCTCAGGACAACCTTCGGCGAATCGTCAAACAATTTGAGGACTTTTTGAACGATGACACGACAGGCCCCGATGGGGGTGGTGTTCTCGATGAAGACTCTGATGACAACGACGACGATGACGGCATTGATGAAAGCGACAGTGACGAGGATAAAGAGGCCAGCTTTGATGAGGACGAGTTTACGAAGATGATGCGAGAAATGATGGGCATGCCACCAGAAGTGATGCGAGAGATCATGACGGGCAAGCTTGGTCCAGGGGCAAGAAACGAGTCAAGGAATCTGACCATGCAGACAGCCGACCACGACAATACCAAGACAAAGGAGCGCGGTCAGATGGGTTCTGACGAGGATGATGAAGACATGGAGACCATAATGAAGCAGATGGAGTTGGAGCTCCGGCGAAGCGGTGCATTGGATCTTGAGCCGTCCCAAAGTGAGGCCGGGCCGGCCCAGCCAACGATCAAAAGTTCCAACGCCCTCGACGATTCTGAAACTTCGGGGTCGTCTGAAGATGACAATATTGACATTGACCTGGCCAAGAACCTCCTGGAGAGCTTCAAGTCTCAGGCTGGTATGGCCGGGCCCAGTGGAAACTTGATGCGCCTGATGGGGAACGGGGTCCCGCCGAATAGAGATGATGGACCGAGCACGGGGGACTCTCAGAGCAGACAGAAGTGATACCCACGTTGTGGAAAGGTTCTAGGATACACTGAACTGGTGAGAGGGCCATTACGGCGAGGTCAGAGAAATAAAGATTGACCGTGGCATGGGATATTGACGCCGTTACTCGCTGTTCCGCTGGCTGCCAGCTGGTGGAGCCAGCTCAGGGTTCCAGTCCATTGCTCGGCTTAGACGGTCTTCCGGCTATTCTATCAAAGACTTTGACCAAGCTCTGCTCCATCCATTTCGGCACCTCCAGCAACAATGTCTCGAGAAGTGTATCCAGGGGGTTTGTTATATCCAAGAAGCCTCAATACTCCACAAGTCCCTGGTCCGAAACAGCTTCTTATGATATGTAAGGCAGACTCAAGGGCAGCGCTAGTGAGTTCGTTGTGTTGGTCAAAAGTCCACCTGCTGGGGACGGATTTCTCAAGTGACCATAACACTGCCCATTATGGTTCTGCATATTATAGAGACCTATGAACATTCCTAAATGGTCGAACTTGTTTCTTAAAACATGGCAACGGCCTCGGCATACCTTCCGCCGAGGATGTCCCGGAGAAATGGTGACGCCTACTGCGAGTGTGGTATAGATCTTTGAGATGCCAGCACCGACCAAGATGAGCGCCGTTTTCAGGGCTGCACACCGCGCAGCTTCTCTGTCTTGTCCATTGGCAGTCCGGCACCCGACGCTGGTATATGCTGAGCAACCAGGCGGCGCTTTGCTGAGTTTGCCTTGGCAGACAACAGTGTCCTCCACATGACCTTGCCTCCGGCTGGCTGGCTGATGCGACACCATGGCGAGCTATAACAGTGTCTTGACCTACTTCCGTGCGCCTCGAAGCGTGGAACAGATCACCAAGAGTGCGCAGGAATACGAGTATGACGCCGCCGTCCCTCTGCGCTACTGGTTGAGGACGGCAGCGGCCCTGCTGAAAGAGGTTGGTGATGTCCTTGACCGTGGGTAGAGAAATGGCTCAGTGATGTATAGGCGGAAATCTACAGTCGCGAGGGTGACGAGGAGACAACGTATTTCCTCCTCTTTCGGCATGCCCACCTCATTCTGGCGCAACTGGCCCAACATCCTCAAGCACGAGATAAGTTCCTCCGAGCGCAGCTCAAAGAGGCCGAGGGACAAGTCAGTCAGAACCTCCGAATTCTCGACATTCTCAAGCCCAGGATCAATGGAAGACATGAACGCTACCTCCGCTTGCTGCACGAGCGGGAAGCGAGGAAAGACGCGCAGGCACGAAGAATCTCTCTGGGCGGGGACGAAAGCCCAGAGGGAGGAGCATACCCGCCCGGCCCAAAGGCTCCACCGCTTCAAGCTCGTGAGCATCAAGACCTGGCGGTGAAAATAGCTCAAAAAGAGATCTCGCGCCGAGCTGCCAGTAGGCATGCCGCTGCCAGTGTGGAAGAAGGGGACGATCTTCAGCGCAGACTGCAAGAGATCAGAGCTCGAATTGAACCCCACCAGCGTGTCGGGCCCCCGCCCAGTGACGAGAAAGCTCCTCCAGGAAGCGTGACCACACCGGGGACGAGTTATCGCTATCCCACCGTGCCGTCATACCGGGGGCAACAACCCATCATCCCAACATCCGTCTCCCAGTCCAAGTCCAGACAGACATTTGATGATGCCGCTGCGGTGAGCACGACGTCGCCGCCTCCGTCCCTGCCTCCACGGCTTCACTGGACCGAGACGGTACCGCCGCCACGGCCGGACAAGGTGTTGGAGGAGCCGCCGGCGAGAGAGTCGACGGCGGAAGTGTCCCACACGTTTGCACCGAGTGCCTACCTCGAAAACGGAACGCCGCTTCGGACCGTGTTCTTGCCACCGACCTTGCGGACGACGTTCCTGCGACTCGCCCACCAGAATACGCTGGCCAACCTGGAGACCTGTGGCTTCCTGGCGGGGACGCTGATCGCCAATGCATTCTTTGTCAATCGGCTGATCGTGCCTGCACAGACCGCGACGTCGGACACGTGCGAGATGACGAACGAATCCCAATTGTTCGACTACGTCGACTCGGAGGACCTCATGATCCTGGGATGGATCCACACCCACCCGACCCAGACATGCTTCATGAGTAGTCGGGACCTACACACGCACGCCGGCTATCAAATGATGCTGGCCGAGAGTGTGGCCATTGTGTGCGCTCCGAGCAAAGGGGACACGACGCACGGCGGAGATTGGGGAGTGTACCGGCTGACGGACCCGCCCGGCAAGAAGGTGATCCTCAGCTGCGAAAAGCCAGGGATTTTCCATCCACACGACGTGGATAATATTTATACTGACGCTCTCCGGCCAGGACACGTCGTCGAGGCCAAGGGCTTAGAATTCGACGTCGTGGACCTAAGGGGAACATAGTCAGACATGGACAAGGGCTCAGGAGCATGACTGCATGAGCGTGGCGTTGGGGGCCGGAGGCGGGGGAGACATGACGCGATCTGGGAGGATGCAATACAGTCATCGTTGGTGATCCATTGGTGACTTTTTTTGGCTCGCCCACCAAAGGTGACACTGGTCAACGAGCACATACTTTCCTTATCGGCGAAGTTTCTGGTGGATGGACACGTCGCGCCACTAACGCCAGTCGACAAGGCCGACACCCAATATAGGACCGGCTCCCCATGGGCGCGAGATCGGTGTCACAGCCACCGCCAATTTGTGAGAGCAGGCGAATGGTCTCGACGCCCTGGGCGAACGCCATTGTGGACCACTCAGCCCAGTAGTCCACCAAGCCGAGCGGGTGCGGCACCAATGCAGGAACGGCGCGGACTGTTTGGGCCGATCCCGGACGGGGACTTCTTAGGTCAGGGGGGGATACAGGAGAGGGCATGTTCTCAGGACCAAGACGAGGACGCCGCGGATCTGTCTCTTCGACTTGGCCACGGGACAGAACAGGGACCACAGGAGCTGAGCAAGACGGCCGGAGCAGGATTCAGTGAACGTCTCAGCATCAAGTTTTGAAGACAGCCAGGCGGGTTGGACAGCAAGCCGTAAAACTAGGGTGTGCTCTTGTGCCTGACTAACAGATGCGCTATGCTGCAGCGGGTGTAGATGGTGGCTGGGCCAATTTCCGAGTCGCTGCCTGGCCCACTGCGTCGCCATCTTCTCTCTTTATGCCTCGACTGTGGTTTGGAAAGCACCCGATCCTGGACCGCTTGCTGCAACCACACTGCAGACGCCGCCCACTTCCACACGCCAAGGGTCGTCGACCTGTTTCTTCTTTGTCCGCTACGTGGTACGCCCTCCTGGTACCACCACTTGACACTCTTTTCGCAAGACGTGAACGCGACGACATTGCCATCGAGGCCAACCAGCACCATTCGACTTCTTCTCACCGTGTTTCCCCTCGCACACCTTCGCTTGTCTCCGGTCTACATTCGTTGACTCGGTCAGGGGCCTCTGTGCATCGATCCTGAAACAACCCGGATTCCCAGTCAAGGGCCAGCCTCCCACTCCTGACACAGTCTCAACTGTTTGTTGGGCTGACGGACGAATTGTGATTCGTCGTCATCAGCAGCAGCATCACCAGCTCTCCATCCGCGCGTGAAGCGTTCGTGGGCAGTGCCGGACGCTGCTCGAAGACGACGAATTGGGAGTCTGGTTTACGCCAGCAGACCACTGTCAAAGGGGCAACAGCTCGTTGAACTGCACAACACAACAAAAACGTGGCATGAGCAGCACGCCGTAGCAACAGCACGATTGGCCTCTCGTTGAGCACCCAGAAGCTGGTTCTTCGGAAACAACACCCCAAAACAACACTTCCCAAACAATACCTCCATTCTTGTGCCTACTCCCACAACAATGATTCCATCGATCCTGAACGCGGCCGTATGGGCATCGGCCGTCGCTTTACTGGCCGCGCCGGCACAGGCGCAATCGAGTTCTGGCCCAACCGCGACGACGGCACCCAAAGCCATAACGACGTTAGGATGCTACTCCAAACCAGACCCGCTCACCGCACTCGGAGAGTACACGTTCCAGACTTCGGGCTACTGCCAAACGCAATGTGTCGGCTTGGGCAAAACAGTCATGGGCATTACCGCTGGATCGACGTGTTATTGTGGTGACGAACTTCCCGCCCTCGACGTGGAAGTGTCAGAAAGCAACTGTGATACCCCCTGCTTTGGCTATGATCAAGAGAACTGTGGTGGGATAAACTACTGGCAAATCTATCTCACCGGTCTCTCCAACGACGTGAACACGGCGGCCAACAGCACCAGCAGCACCGTCGCCGCCACCTCGACTTCGACCACCAGTTCCCAAGGTACGACGTCGACGCAACCATCTGTCATTACCAAGGCCGGGCAGACCATCATCGTCACCGCCGCGCCAACTGCATCTCAAACGGCGAAGTCGGGTGGCGGTGGGAGTTCCAAGGTCGGCATCGCCGTGGGTGTTGTCGTCGGCGTCGTCGGCCTGGCGGCCATCACGGGCGGTGTGATTCTCTTCATGAAGCGCAGGAGGAACCAGGCCATCGAAGAAGAACACCGCCGCAATGCTGCCATCAGCCAGTTTACGTCCGGCGCTCAGTCTGACAAATCCTCGACCACGGATCAACGGTTGGATCCTTCGATCTTCAGCCACGGGCGGCAAAGTATCGGCAGCATCGCTGATGAGAGAGATTTCTCCAGAAGGATCCTGCAGGTAGGTTTGAGATATCGCCAGCTGCTGCGTATGGAAACTAACACATCCTTTCTTTCACAGGTGCGCAATCCCGATCGAGACTCGAAATCTTCAGCTATGGCATAGTTGTCGTCCACGCGGGCTGGCGATGAAACCGCCACCGGCCCTGCCGCCATTCGCTGAGACTCGTCCGAGTTGAAGCTGTCCTCCATTGACGCTCTATTTGCTGCTGCGGCTGGAAGATAGGCACCTGCATGTGGCATTCAGGTGATCTCTGGTCGGCCACAGGAATGATCCTCGTGAACTTGATTTTGCAATGTCCAGTCTCTACCGCACACATCATATGACGATCCACGACACCTTTTTCAGCCTTTCCGTTTCATACCCTCGAACTGACGACGATCCCACCATCTTCGGTCTCCCTCGATCCTCAATCCTCAATCCCCAATCCGCGGTCCGACATAGCTATGGTGTTGGTGGAGTTAAAGTTTGTTTTAATGGATATTCCCATTGGTATGGTAGTGGAATGAAAGGCCGGCCGTCCGCTGAGGTTAGGGATGCGCACTCATAACCTGCCGGCATCGACGACTCATCATTTGACATCAGAGGTCTTGAAGATTACAGGACTGAGAGCTGTTGTGAATGTGTTTTGTACGTGTGCCCAATGTATTGAGGTGGGCAGGTCTAGGTCACGAAGGGTAGTGTGGTTGGCAACTTGAGGAATGGGTAGATACAATGTACCAACAATTTCCATCCAATACAGGATCACGTCGATTGAGGTCATCACCTTGGACTCGGTGATATGGCGCCTCGCTCTTTTTCCTCATCGCGTCATCCACTTCCTTTCCTGCTTGTCCAATGCGCGCTGCCCATCTCTCACATTACTCTTCTCACCTTAGCAAACAATTCTCATCAAACCACGAGAGTACACTAGGATTCAAGTTTGACTGCTGAGCTTGGACTTGAAGTGTGTCACCTTTGAATTTCAAGTAGCATTTTGAATCCTATGGCTTTTGACTGGCCAGCTGTCCACGGCACGCAAACCACACCTCATACACGGATTTGTATACTTCCACTCAAACTGCTTGCCGCGCAACCGTTATTAGCCTTGTCATAACATCATCGCTTCATTCCCTTCTTCAGCCTCCAAATCATCGCCTTGCTTTTGCATCACGTGCTAGGAACAGCACAGGAGACTCTGTTTCACCTGTTCCGTATTCGATTCATTCCGCAGTTTGATTCATCTGCGAACCGATCTCTTTCACCTGGACAGCCCTACAGCTTTCAGGATATCGTCAAGACTCCAACCCGGTTCTCCTGGCACCACTTCACGCCACACATCATCCTGGATAATATCGTCAGCCGGAAGAATGGACCAGTTCGGGCTTGGCTCTGCTTTGAGCCATTTGAAGTCGTCGACTTGATCCCACATGTTGCTCTCCGTTTGCGAGGTCGGAGCGTGGGTGTTCTCTTGACTCGCAGACAAGAGGTCGATCTAGGGAAGACGGTCAGCCGGGCCAGATTCGCACCACCACAAAGCCATGGTTCAAATCGTACATATGTCTTGGGGATTTTGGTAAAGCGGATCCCCTTACAATCTTCAATGATTGGTCGACTGGTACAATGCAGGTAGACATCCACGTTTTCACATTCATGCATCCGGAACTGTCGACAACTGACGACAATGATACTGTTCTTAACGCCGGTGATGTGTGCCGGGCCCAAGACAGAACCGCACAGTAAGAGAGACGATGACACTGATTTGATCGTCAGACTGGCAAACGGCGCGGTGGCCGTGGTCGGAACGGACAGGTCCAGACAACAAGACGTGAGCCTCTGCAGCGTGCAGGGAGCGTGTGAGTGGAGAGCTGAGGAGGGAAGAATGATGTGGACATTGGATTGGTTGGTGATGGAAACCGTCGTGGTCGTTGTCGCCAGGACTGGTCGTTCTGCTTTTTGGTCTCCTTCCGGGGCCGCTGGCGCGGCTGGTAGCGAAGCGAGAGGGGAAGATTTGAACGGGTCGGCCGCAAACATTCCTGCGCGGGTCTCCAGATCTCCTCGTTCGTCGGGAGCGGAGAATTTCTCGTTGGGCGGAGTGTTTGCAGAGCGGGGAGTATTGAGAGACGATGAATTCTCGGACCGAGAACCAGGAGACAGGTATCCAGGGACAGATCGTCGTTCCTGTGCCGCGAGTTCGGCCGCATCGCTCAACGATAGCGCAGAAGGACTCTTACGAGCCGACTTGAAGGAAAACTTGGGTCTGGGAGCAAACGTCTGTCGGTGTTCCTCGAGCTTTTCTCGAAGGGCCTTGATGGCCTGTCAGATGTGAGCGTGGCCGACAGTGAGGGTCAACGTGCCGGACCTCTGCATATGTCCGCTGATCGTACGGGGGCAGGTAGCCAGAGGCATCTTTGACTTCGTTAGACAGTCGCGTGATGCCGGCGAGGCAGTGATCCACGGCGTCTGATCGTTCGCCCGCAATGAGCGCCGTGTCGGCGAGGCGGTCCATTTGTTCCTGGAGCGCTGGCCAGACAGGTCAACATCTCTCGACGGAACGAGACTCGAAAACAAACCTGTTGCCTCATGTTGAAAGTAGCGAAAGAACCGCAGTGACTGTGGCGGCTCTTCTGGAGCCTGCCATGCCGATGAAGTCATGGCATGTGGTGGACGACGATGACTCTGGGCAGCGGGCAAAGAAGGGACGGTAGCAAGGATGGAGGAGGTGGAAGAACGGTCCGAGCTCAGCAATGATGAAATACTGCAGCCGAGGGAGACAAGGCACGAGAGCAACCCGGATTCGCTCACCACTGACTGTAGCTTTAAAGATGGAGCAAGCCGTCTGAGTATGGGGTGTGCGGGGGCAGAGCCTACAGTTGGCCAGCAAGTATCAATTAGCTGCCAGCCAAGCGAACGCCCTGCAGCTGACAGCAGACAAGAGACGAGGCTTAAAACTGCCCAGCAATCGCTAGTGAACTTAGAGTAGTTCGAGTGCGCCCTGACAGAGTACTGACATGGTTGCGGCGCATTTCTCACACTCCAATCAGTAGTTCCCTCCGTGCTGCCTCTGTCTGCAACCAGCAACGCATGGTGGCCCGCATCCTGGCAAGAAGGGGGACAGAGGCTGCCCAAAAAGTTTTGTCCTCGGTGCGAAATATCGACTCGGCCCATCGACACGGCTCGCGGACTCAGATTGTCAGTTCCCGATTATGTGGTAAGTTTCTGTGAAGAATTTAGGTCATCAGGTACTGAGCCCTTCAGAGGACATTCTTCACCGTCTTGCTCCCACCCTACCTGCGCCCCATACCTGCGACATCATCGACATCAATCCCGGGACTTGTCTCTGGTCACAAAAGCTGCACGAGGTTCTGCAACCGCGCCGCCATGTCCTGGTCGAGTCTCAACCGACCAACTTCTCCAAATATCTTTCGCCGCTGTTGGACCCGCCCGCTTCGCGATATCGACATGCTCACACTGTACAAGAAGCCCTCGATCGGGAAAAGGGACTCCTGTCGGCCGAGATAACACAAGACCAGAAATCACTTGACGAACTCGGTCGATTCAACCACTCCCTGTTGCTGACCGTGAATCTGGCTGGCTCACTGGCCAAGTCGACGGGCTATGAAGGTGTGCAGAGCAGCTTCTTCTTCAACGACTTGTACGCCTCTCTATTTGGTCTGCGCAACAATATCCACCGATATGGTCTCGTCAGAGCATTGGTCTGGCTGCCGGACGGCGAGAAGGACTCCTACCTTCCACGCACCGTCAGCCTGCGCACGAAGCAGTCTGTGATTCTCGAGGCGAGCTCTCTCATCCAAGAGGTTGCCGGGAGCCCATCGTCCCAGGGCGCAGGAATCTGGGCTCGAAATCGGCGCTTCTTTGACTTGGATCAGGAAAACGCGAGTGCGGTGGCTGCCACGCAGGCCGCGGCCGGCATCGCGACGCCAGAAGACCGGCGTGATACTCCGCCCGCCCCGCCTCTCCCGAGTATCAAGCCGGACCCTGACACGTTGAGGATGAGGCACTTCTCTACAGATCCCCCATGGGTCTCGGAATTCTTGGCCGTGGATGAGCACTTGAGGACGAAGGATGCGGAATGGTATCACACATTCCGTCACCGAATCCAGGAGCGCCGTCGCCCATACCAGGACACACCCGAGCGTAAGCTTTGGCGTGACCTGATGACACGTGCACGATCAGTGCATCATCGGTACGTGAAGATGGTGGATTTGATCCAGCGGCAACGAGAAATCGACCGTCAATGGCGGCAGATTTCGATTGCCACCACCGGTAGCACCGCCCCATCGGAACTGATCGCGAAGCTTAAGCACGATGGCGAGAAGTTGAATGAGGAAATCGAGAAGCTCAGCAAGGATTTCCGCATCTTTGTCAGGAAATCCGTGGACGACTACCGCGCTCACGACGCACATCCACCGGTGTTGGCGTGGAACAGACGAAAAGCAGAACCATGGATTGTGTCGGCGGAAGAGTTCGTTCCTTCCGGTCGACAATTGGCCCTTCTTGATGTCGTCCCCAGGCCAGAATTTCCCACTCTTCTCGACACGCAGAGCAAGAGAATCTGCTTTGACCATGTCCTCAGGCAGCTATCGGTGCATTTCGGTTCCAGCGTGCACGATGCACTCAAGATCATCGTCCCGGCAGGACTAGAGGAGTTCATCGACACGGTGCCAGATCTCAAAAATCCCGCCAAAGGGGGATGGCACGATTTGACCGATTTCCGGTTGCGCTGCTTACCTGCCAGCTTGATCATAGAAGTGGCCCTCGCATTTGAACGATGGCCTTTCCGGCCCTCAGTCGAATCCATGTTGATGATGACGCCAGATCGGAATCAGGAATACGAGCCTGGAGACAATGACTGATGATGGAAGTGGATGATCCGGTGGACTCATCTTCGCAGAACTGGAGCGCGTCATCAATGCCTAGCAAAACACGGTTTGCAACACATCTCGCGTCGCCACCACCTGAGCGAATTCCTCTTCCAAACTCGCGATGTTGACGGCGTGCACCGTCTCCGCGTCAAAGCCGCCTTTGTTGAAACAAGCAGTGGCGTCGGAAATCAGAGCGAGAATCCCCCTTGAACTCTCTCCGTCATCTGACTGTCTGTCCACGATACCGAGATCTGATGCCATCCGAGTCGAGGTAGAAACACAATGGTCTGTCGTCACTCCCCCGATGATCAGCTGCCGGACATCCTGCTCACGCAGGATCTTCTCGAGCTGGGTATTGACAAACGCCGAATGCGTGGATTTGGACACCACCACCTCTCCTGCGCTTGGCAAAGCGCAAGGCATGAAATTCATCCCGGCCGAGCTCGGATGCAGTGGTGATCTGGGATTTGTTGATTTGTGGAAGACGTGAACGATGAAGACGGACTCTGACGGTGGAGCGGCACTGTTGTATTTTCTGGCTGCGGAGAGCAGCGCGCTGACATTAGACTCGAAATCAGGAGTTGAGCGCTCGGCGCCGTAGAAGCCGTGCGAGCTATTGAGGCCTTGTTGGACGTCGATCAAAAGCAGCGCTGTCCGGCACGATGATGCCGGTTGAAGTGGATTAGCTGTCATCTTTCTGATCGCTGCCCGTTTTGGTGCGTCGATAGTTGCAACGGAAGACTCCCAACTGTGATCCGATACGAGGCTTGTAAAGTTTCCCTGGAGCGTTGGCCTGGCCACTCTTTACAGTCCTTTGAATGACGGTCGCGTTTTTGCTGCGTATAGCTGGGTTAAATAAGTGCCCTTTGGTTTGCTGAGAATTTGACCGAGCTGGTACAGGACCAATCGCGTAGAGCGGTAGAGGCCTGCCAATCTTGAACTTAATACGTGTTTCTGGCCGCAGCGTCGTTACTGGCTATTCTTCGAGTAGCTTCAGTGTCTATCTATTTCTCTGAGGCCGAGTTTGAATGTCCACTCACCCGCATTATCGTGGGGGATCTGATAAGGAGGGGACAAGCGAAAGTGGAATCTTTCCCTGTCAAAACCGGTTTGAGGCTGAGACTAAACCGTTTCCAGAAGCTGTCAATAGGTCGCATGCTCTCAGTCAACCGCCAGCACGAAGGTTTCTAAATGCTATTGACCGTGGTAGATAGGCTGTTCACTTCTACACCAAAGCCGGCTCTTTGTTCTTCAAGTCGATTTCAGGCCGAGGGCATCAACAACATAGAGTCACGGCCAGCACACAAGGACCTATGACATCATTGTTCCTGGTGCTCCAAGACCGCTGAAGTTTGCTCTGATGTTCCTCACCCCTCCTGTGGGTGCTCTGATTTAGATTGCTCGCTGCTTGCTGATAGCGACTTAGACGTGCTGGACCTCTTTGGCCATGGCCGTTCATCTCTTTCTCACTCTTCTGTTGTCCTGGCAGGCACATGCGTTGCCCTCCGATGCTCTGGTCACACCTGCACCCACTCCGACACGTGCGGTATATGCGGCATACCCCGGAGCAAAAAGAGGAATAATCAGCGACATAACCTCGGAGCTCGACTCTTACGTGAACTCAGTCTTCAGCGAACTCGGGACGGCCATACCTTCCTATGTGTCGAACGGCCTGCTACCCAATTTGCAGAATCTGCCCACGGGCAGTGAGGTATTGAGTTCTGCCAGCATCAGCAGCTCCGACTTGGCCCCGACGCCTACTCAAGTCTTGAACATACCGGGCTATGCCAATTGGACCGACAGCGGGTGGAATCTGCGCATCCACGGGAATGTGTACAAACAACCTAATATTTCGAATGGCACGATCGACAAACTCGCGAATTACTTCCTGATCGGCACGAGCGTGGCAGAACTGCCACCGTCGCAACAAGATCAGGCTCGCAACGTCACACGGGAGATATATGTGGTGCAGCAAGCGAATGAAAGCGTCACTGTGGATATCCTACCTGGTCCCGAACTGGTTGGCAATGGGGCGGGTGGACAACAGACTATCACCCTTCCATATCTCACCACATCAGAGGGTGACTTTGACGTCTTCATCCCCCTCCAAAATACGTCCGGTGAACTCTTGCCGGGAGAGGGCGAGATTCCGCCGCAGCCAATGAATGTTTATGCACAGGGCACCGACACGGGCAATGCCACGTCCTATTTAGTGTCCGACCAGGGCCTGACAGTGATCAGCGACATTGACGATATTCTCCGTGTGACCAAGATCTACGAGCCCAAGGAAGGCTTGCTGAACACCTTTGCCCGTCCATTCACGCCGTGGATGAATATGCCGGACATCTACCGCAACTGGTCCATCAGCCTTCCGAACATCCATTTCCATTATCTCACGACCACTCCGGAACAGGCGACCAGAAACTACATGCAGTTCATCTACGACACCTATCCCGGTGGCAGCTTTGATACGAGACCACTCAACTTCAGTGATGTCGCCGCCACCCTTTCCATCCGGAAGTTCCTGCTCGACAGGATATTCCAGACATTCCCGCACCGAAAGTTCATTCTCGTCGCCGATACCAGCAACAGCGACGTGATGCGCGATTATCCGGAGATGGCAACACAATATCCCGGTCAAGTGCAATGCATCTTCCTCCGCAACACGTCGGCCACTGATTCTGGTGACAAATTCCCTTACAACACGGCTGGGTTCGAGGGACTCGATCAGCAGTTGTACATGTTCTTCAGAATTCCAGAAGACCTGACCCATCTCGATATTGTCAACGGCCGCTGCTACAATGCGTCAATTCCCCAAAACTTGACCTTTGGATACCAAGGTTTGCCCTTCGGGATCAACCAAGGTAGCGGAGAGAGCGGAAATGGAACCAGTGCCAGCGGGACCAATGCAGCTGGTCGACGGAGTGGAAGCGAGAGCGAAAGGTGGTCGAGGATGGGCACGATCACATTCCTTGTGGCTGGCGTTCTCGCATACAGTATTTTATGAGACCATTAATGACGACAAGATAGATAAATGGAACATGTTTTCGCTCAGATACATGTCAGTCGATCTGCCAATATGATGATTGGATGATGGAAGTTGTTGGGGTCCTCCTTGCAGGTTGAATGCAGCAGCCTCGCCAAGTCCTTCTCAGATAGAACTTGCATCATCAACAACGCGCCCTCGCGTCGCCGACCAAAAACGCCACCGCCCAACGGCGACCTCTTGTTCAAATCGTCACACAACGCTGCTGTGCACAATAGCAAAGGCGGCAGCGTGTTCTGACAATGCCTCGCCCCCCCTCGCGGCGGCGCAGTCCAAGGCAGCAGCATCCCCGCCACCGTGTCGCACTCTCAAAGAGCAGCAGTACTGCGCGACTGGAATTGCAACAAAAACTGGCACACAAGCCAATTGGGCAAAGACCAAGCGACAGCGATGATAGCGATCAACTTGTCACCAAACGTTCTTCTGGTGGGCCAGGGCGCAGAATTGTGCCAAAGCAGGAGATCTTCGCATCCGGTGGTGTTGCACCAGGCGATAAGCCCGGAGTTCATCCTACGCGAGCGCAAAGGAGGAAGAGCATGGCCCAGGCGACGACGGAGATCCTCAAACAGAACAAGAGTAAAATGGCAGAGAATGCGCAAGGAGTTGAAAATCCGACCGCACCGGTGCGACAGCAAGCTACGGCTTCTTCGCTTCCAGTCAATGGCAATATCAGCAAGGCAGCTTCATCAACCCGCATGAAAAATAGTGGTCTTCTTCTTCCCCAACCTCCATCACTCATACAGCATGAGCCCACAAGGACTCTCAATCGGACTAGCCCTGCTACAGAGAACTCGATCTTGGGTACACTGAAACCGCGAAAAAGACAGCCAAGTATCCTGCAAGAGCTTGACCTTGATTCTTCAACCCTGAACGTCGAGGATGGGGAAGGATTCTTTCCTGATGCTGAATCCACCCCTTTTCATCTGTCCAGAGCGATGAATGCGGGTGCTACAACACCCCCAACTTCCCGGTCACAAGGGTCCGCTTTGAGGAAACGGAAGCTAGGCTCTGCTGAGCCCGTACCACCAGCCAGAAAGACGGCAGGTGACGAACAGGAACAGATTGTCTCGCCACTCGCCAGAGCACAGGTCCCCAGGAGCGGGTCGACCGGGCCGCGCTTACCCCTTATGCCGATATCAACTCCCAGAGAATCAGGCCGCAAATCTCCCAAACACATTCAGGCAGAGGACGACGTGATGGCTCCTCCTCAGAGCAGCAGTTCGCCGTCCTCGCCCGTCACAGCCGGGACGCAGTCATCAAGGGAGTCGAAGGCCAGGAAACCGCCGCCTTCGATGACGACGGAGCAGTTACAAGCTCTGATGCCGACCAAACGGCGGAGAACCGCCAGAGAACGAACCAAGGCGACCAGCACCTTCGATATCCCCGAAGACTCGGATGAGCGAGATCCTGCCACCACGCAAGAACTCTCAGACGACGATGGCGGCGATTCCAGTTTTCTGCCCACGAAGAGAGGCAAGCGGATGGCGCGCAAGAAACCGTCGATGCATCCCAATCCAGCACGGCTCAAAGTTCAAGTTGCGGGGAAGAGTGGGAGCTTCAAGGGAAAGACTGCTTCGGCTGCTACATCCATCTCAAGTACGAACCTCACCACGCCTCTTTCGAGATCTGCCAGGAATCGCGAAACTAAGTCTCCGTCGCAGCAGCCTTCTATCGTCGCGAGCAAATCGGCCGCGGAAGACAAACCGTCGTCGAGGCGGTATGGTGGCTCCCGCCCGCGCACAAGTACTGGAACAGGCGACAAGGAAAATCAATGGCTCGATATGTCAGGCGGTGCCAGTGATTCAGAAGCCTTGGATGCAGGGGACGTGCGGCAGGAGAAGGAGAGGCCGCCGAAGCCGTACAAGGACAAATGGGCGGAGATTGACGCCTGGGAGATGGACTTTGAGGACGTCGACGTCGCGACGGGTAGCAGCTCGCCGTTGGCAAGGTGATTCTTCGGCTCACCACTCGTATTTGTTGCTCCGTTCATGATATATATCCATGAGCGTCACGATTGTTGTTATCGTCATGAGATGACGAAGATTCTGATGAAAGATCCTTATTGATATGATGACGTTGAGAACGCTGGGGTTTTCATTCCGAGCAATCCTGGACCTGACGTGGGCTGGCCATTTTTGGCTTTTCTTCCCCATCAGCTCGAGATCACCCGTCATTTTTCCTTCCCTTGGGCCCGGTGTTCGTCTGGCATGAGTCATGCCGGACAGTCGAGCGTTTTCAGTCTTCAGTCAGATCTGCCTGAAGGACAGCTCTGAGCTTGCAGCGGCGCCGTGGTCAGCGACACCGTGGTCAACTGTACAATTGTAGCTGCACCGTTCTCAGCTGGCTCCCCGGTGTCCACCCTTTTCTCAAGAGTCTCGATTGAGATATATAGATCTTACAAAAGATCTGCTGCCGGCAGCAAGTGGTGAATGAGGTAGGAAATCAAAACCTGCCGGGCGACGGTCTGCGAGATCAGTGCAGGGTCGGTTCTTCAGGTGGACATGACCAAGTCAATATCATGGACTCGGGCGTATCTGGTCCCCAAACCTCCTAACTTCCGTGTCTTGGTGTGGTATGTCTTCTGTTGTGACATACAGCCCGGCCAGATTGAAACCGGCGCGAACGGCCTCTGATTCGACACTTCAGGACAAGAATTGCTGTTCAGAGACGTCCGTCCAGAAATCAGCATCAAAATCTGCACTGTCTAACCAGGAAAAGTCGTACATGGCATCATTGTAGAAGTGGTTCTCGGACCCGTTGAGCAGCGCAGACTGTTCACGAGCTGGAAGGGGATCGGGTGATAAGATCTTGTCGAGAATGCGCTGAATCATCCTGCGAGCCTGTTGTGCAATCTGATAGTTTCCGTCACCAGGGCTGTGCATCCAGCCCAGGCATGCGAGGAAGACACTGAGGTTTTGAATGACCTCTGATCTGGGAAGCTCTGGGCTGAGAGGATTGCGGAACTGAGTGTGTTGCAACAGCTCTAGCGCTAGCACACCGGCAGCCGGAATGCCGTATAGAACAACCTGGCTACGGATCAATACTCGTCACGAGAAGTTCGGGGTCGTCATACTCACACTCCATTGGAGATTGCATTCAAAGCTTTCGTGGTGGTGACATCTATTCATGATCTCCAACACCGCCGTCATGATCAGTCGAGCGGTGCGTACGAGTTCGTCGGACTTGGCATGAAGCCGCCTGACCAGAGCTCTCTGGAGCATGAAATCGTTATAAATGATATCCAGATAGCTCTCAATCATAAAAAGGCAGTCAACCATGTCTCGATCGGATTCCCATATCTCTGGGGAGTACTGAATGCGCTCTGGGAAGGATTCCATCAACTCTCGATTCCGACAGGTTATATCTCTGATAGCCCGAATTAGCACGGCACCGACTGCTGAAGTGGTCATCTTACGCGGCCAGCTCCTTGATGTCGGCTTGCGGAGGGCCCAGGGACAATTCCAGGATGTCCTCTCGAATGAGATTGATCATGACGAAGCAGCGAACATAGGATGACTTTCTGTGCCCATCACCGGTATACCATCCGTTCACATCAATCCTTGAGAGCACTTCTTCCAAGGCCGCATCTTCTAGAGCCAGCTCGTCGAAAGTAAGATCGAGCGGGATGCGGATAGAACAGTAACGTCGGCTTATTCGTGGCGGGCGCCCAACGAACGTGCACAGAGCCTTATCCACGGCGTAGGCCAGCGCCAGTCCTCTTCGGCGCATTTCTACCAGCCAAAATGGGTGCTGGGAGGATGGCTGGAGGTCCTGGTGAAGCCCCAAGGCAAAGATGGCCGTGGACAAATCACCGACTCGACGCCAGACTTGGTAGTCTAGGCACGTTAGCTTTGGCAGAAGCGGATGTATAGAAACAGTGCCAGTACTAACGGGCGTCACCGAGGACCTGAGACGTGAGAACGCAATTCTCATATGTCAGCCACATGCCAATATCGGTCAGCTGAGACAGGTCGTCACAAAAGGCAATGCATGCATCGCTGGCGTCGAGAAGACTGGACCGGTCAGGAACGTGATACTCCTGATGGAGAGGGCCTGGAGATTTACCGGCGCATCAATGCCCTTTGGTTTTCACTCTTAAGGCCAACAAAGGCCAGCATAGGATCGCCAGAGGCCAGGCCACTGACTCGAAGACCGCAGACGGTAAAGAAGATCCCAATTGCCTCCCACCGCAGATTGGAACCTGTAAAAAGCTTGTGAAAGTCGGTGAACTTACAATCCTTACCGACACACAAAGGTCCGGCCGTGTTTCGCGACAACGTTCCAGCCGCCTCTAGCAAGGTTTCCGGCGATTGCAACAGGCCCGTTCCCAGGAGGTCTACTTTAATCGAATGCAGACAGTCCAAAATAAATGGCCCGATTATGGCTAGGTCGGAAGATTGTTTTTCCCATTGCGTGATCAAGGGTTCAAGACGGTCAAGGTCGTGGAATTGGCTCAGGATTGCAGCACCTCGCCGAAGGTGGCGTTGGTGTTCATGAGGAGAAGCAACTCGACTGCTTGCCAAAGGGATCCGGTCCGCAATGCCCAATTCTGCTTCGGATTCCAGCCCAATCTGTTCCTGGCCTTCTGTCAGCACCGCAGAAAAGCTGGTGGAGCCTAGAAACCCGGGAAGTCCCTCCACGGCTGAGGAGGTGCGATTATCATCTTGCAACTGGGCCGTCGGGAAGTCAGCGCTTTGTTCACTGGACGGAGAGAGCGGTAGACTGAACACCAAAAGATCAGTCACATGAATTCAAGGAGGAGTGCACTGAATTAGAAATACAAAACATCACCTCGAGTTCTGAACAGGGATGTGAAGCCGTGCTCGAACCAGATGGGACTTACACGACGACCCGGTGTTTGCTTCCTGCTGGTTTCGACTTGGGACTCCGTCCCTTCATTGGGGCGGGGTGATAGATGCAATGGCTGCTAATGGCTCGACGCTCGCAGCGGTGGCATACAGGTCGCGCATGATCACAGCTGTATTTGGACCTCCGACAAGGCTCGCACGACGGAAGCATTCCATTTCTTCGACGAGCAGGGACAAGGGAGGAAGGCTCCGCCATTGTCGTCATCAGAGCAGAGGGCAGGATACAGAATAGAGGCCGAACTCCGAGTAATGGCCAAGGAAGAGGAGGATGACGACGCCGGCAGCAGCGGCAGCAGCGGCGTCAGTGGCTGCTGATGCTCATTCGTATTCGCTTTCTTTGCAAGTGGAGATATTACCGCCTCACCTAAAAGCCGGTTCGAAGAGTCACAACGAAACCGCCAATGAAACACTAAACCGCATTGACTCATCCAAATCTATGCATTGAATAGTTTGGACAATTAAAACCTTGAATGACTCAGGCAGAAGGGTGCAGCCTGGAGAGGTGGAGTCGACCTCCGAACTCCGAACTCCGAGTGGGACCACATAATGCCGCTACAATCAGAAATGATGCCAAAAACATTCCACATCGACATTAGGGAATAGCATCCTCGTGTCAGACGCGCTCAACCTGGCCCAATGGAATGCGGCAGTGGTGCCACGAAAATTTTCCTCTTTTTGAGACTTGTGCTGAGTTAACCCCTTTTGAATTTGTGCTAACTCCTCCGCGGCTCGACTTAGTCAGGATACGCTGCATGCAACAGTAGTGCGTCAGCCATACGAGTACATGGGTGGCCACTTCGTCTCGGAGCGGCCTCTGTCGGAGTTCGATCGTTATTAGAAAGCATAACTAGGCACCTGTTGGGTCTGATCCCAGCCCGACATTTCAAGGTATAAAGAACGGGCACGGCATGCATTGACTAACCGTTTGTATTCACATTCAGACAGGCAATTGAGAACAATCCGAGTCATAGCAAACTTGCTCTCATATCCTGACATATTTCTTCCCCCCGGACTGAGAGCATCAAGCAATATACTCTGACAAAGACAGCAAGATGGCTCCGAACAACACAGAAGGCGCCGCTTCCGACACTTATTCAATTTCGACCTCATCGATCATGAGTGAGAAGGAGAAGGCGCACGCAAAGTACAGAGAGCATGTCCCAGAGCAGAAGCCGAAAGAGTCGATGACGAAGCGCATTATTTCAGGTGCGTCGGATTGAGTTCATCCTGTAGACCGCGGGCACTAACATCCGATCAGCTATCAAATCCATCGAGCCGCCTGAACCAAGGATACCTGAAGGCAAACACACCAGTATGCCTGGATGGGCAAGATGATGCTTGCGGGGACATGGCCGTTTTGCGGACTCAATACCAAGTGGATAACTGTGCATGTGCAGCCTCGTTGTGTACAAGGGTCATGGGCGGCACCTGGCTGGCTCTCTTCAATCAGCGTCGGTTTCCGTGTTTCTGGCTTCATTCCGTTGTTACAGGTGGCACAGTGAGACGGTGGTAAAAGTGTTGCCTTTACATCTGGGAATCGAGACGGTGTCCCCATGGCGTCCGTCCAATGCCGGAATAGTTGAATGCCTAAAGCCGGGTAAGACGACTCAATTGGTAATGTTTTGAAGAGATAAAGAATGTGTTAATATTTTGAGACAAAGAATGACTTCACAGTGCTCACTTGGCTTCTCTAAAACTGCTCGGCCCAACACATGGCATTATGGATCTTCCGTTTGCATGTTTAAATCCAAGTGCCGAGTCTCTTTATACCTCTACCTACCGTCCAAGCAGGGCGCAGAGCATCACCCATTGTTTCATGCTCAGTCTGACTCTGATCGTCCTTCCGAGTTCGTCCTTCCGAGATTGCAACATTTCGCCTTCCAATGTCTGTTGTAGATGGGCGATACTGTCCGGATGAATCGGCCGATGCTACGACCCGACCCTTACCTGCCGGCTCTTTGAATATCAATAACACACCACATGACATGGACACACGAGGAGGATCGGACCCGGCCAGGTCGCATAATCAGTCCTTGGTGAGAACTCAATGAAAACCCATGAGTTTGTAGTTCGGTTGTTCGGCGGTGCAGTTAAAGGTCGCTCCGAGGCCCACATTGCTAGACATTTAAGATGATTACCGCTGTCTATGGTGATGTGACTGAATGCCAGGGAAGAGATATTCTCCAGGCCAGATCACCCCGCTCTGCATATGTGAGCGGTCGATGACAGGGTTAGAATTTGGAATGGCTGCTGCATGTGACTGAATGACTGACTGACTGACTGGCTGGCTGGCTGGAGAAGTTTTTCCAGTCAATGACGGAATATAGCAATCTGTTAATGTCCCGCTGGTATAGTCGCCAGATGTCGCTTTCTCCCAGGTTCAAGCCGTTGGTGGGCGTTCCAGATGACATTGTCAGACACAAGAAAAGATGGCAATCGGTCTAGCGCAAATCAGTAATCCAATTTTGATTCTCTTCCAGTGATCATGGCTTGTGATGACAGTGATGAACCAAGCACCGATGAGATGGTTGATTGATGCTATCTAAGATGCTGCCCACGACGGTGTTGTCGGAGTGGTGGAGGCCAAGCGCTCATGAAATGAAGAACACTGCCTGTGTTCCCAACCGACAGCTGCTCCTGAACTCTTTAATCTCCCTAATATACTTTCCGGTAATAATAACCAGTCGTTGACGTTTAGGTCGGATTTCACTCTCGGACACGACTACATTGACCCTATGGGACGACCTGGCCACTGTTGCTGTAGCCCGACTGCCCATCACGACGATACACTCCGCAGAGCGCTCTATGTTCCCGACTTCAAAGCCATCAAGGTGACTGTCACATTTACACAGACACGCTCACATCATAGTCTTCGAATACCACTGTGGTGCATTCAACCATTTTATCACGTGATCGTCTTGCCCAGCAGGCCTCCACGGCTAGCAATCAACCATTTCCACATTGCTTGGGTTCATGACTCCATCGTCCTCCTCGCTGAGAGCCGTTCTTCACATGACTGATATCTTACTAGGCAATGGCGAAGTTGCACCATCTCGCGCAGTCCATTGCCATTCAAAGACCGACTGGTAACCCGTTTGTTCAAAGAGACTTTGACATCGCGGTCCTTGTGTTCAGCAGGGTTTATCGATCACTGCCGGCGATAAAGGCCTCGTCACATTCCCGGCCTCTCTGCTTTATTCCTGACGGGACGACGTCGACATCAGGAAAGGTCAGGGGTGTCGAATATAGGTCCTCGGCCTCGAATCTGCACCAGAAAATTGTCCCAATTCCAGAACGAGAGGTAGCCCCAGCAAGAGACAGTTGACTGGTTCATCAATCCGACCGAGTAGTCCAGCTCGCGAAAACTTCCGGTGCACGATGTGGACTTCTGACTCCTTTGCACGTGATGCACGAGAGAAATGGTATGATCGCATCGCCGATGAAACAGGAGCAAAAGCTTTCACCTCCTGCTCTATGTTGAACCGATAATGATGGCTTCGCCTCGGTCGTGCGGGACATTATGATTTGTCCTGTGATACATACCATCGGCGTCTTCATTACCCACACACGGGTTCAAAGAGGGATTGAAGAGGTGGTATTGGGGATTGTTTCGTTCTCTGCGGTAGTCAATCAGCACGCTCCACTGGTGTACTTGGCTTCAGCATGACTTATCAACTCGTTTTATTAGTCGTTCCACTTCTGTTTCATTGGGATCGCTGGAGGATGTCATGCTGGGACAGTGGTCACGAGGCAAAATGATGACGACAGAGAGAGCTAACCTGGTCATCTCTATCGCACAGCGCACGCGATGTGCCAGGACTAAAGCGTTCCTGACCGGCGTCGAACCGCATGACAGGGACCAGGACCAACGCATGCCATCGTCCATACGGGGAGACAAACAGGCCAGGACAAGGTGGGTAACAGCCCGTGGCTTGCGCTATGGACGGCGGCGATGCCCAAATAGGCCCCAAGCTCGGAATTGTCAGCATGTCATGGAGCCTGGTTTCGAACTCCAACCGCCGACCCAATCAGTCGTGCCCGGCGTCAGCGCGCCACACGCTGCTATCACAGATCTGTTCGTGGGGTCCCGATCTCGAGGTCCTTTTTGACAGGCCACAAGGCTGCACGGATCGAACCAACACCATGCCGGCACCCACACAGCCCTCCACCAACGCTGGGCCGCAATGGGCTTCCTCCTCGCCAGGCCGCCGGCACTCCCCTTCGTTGTTGTCCCCCTTCAACACCCAATCCCTCCACAGATAACTCAAGAGCCGGCCGCCAGACGACTTTTTCGACCCTCGTCCTGCCGATCGGGCATGAAAAGAATCGTTCGCGGCCCCCTTCCATTTGAACGGGTCGTCCAACCTTTCGCCAAGTTGACGAGATCCGAAACGCAACTCCGTGGCTGGACGCTGTGATCACGAAGCAAGAACCAGCTTCGCGGGCGAGGGCGAATGATGCCGCACCATGACCGGTGAGCAGGCTTCGGCTGTGTCACCTGAAGGAACTACGGCAACTCCCCCCGGGCACACTCCCTCACCGCTCTCCAAGTCCTTGGCCGGCCAGAAAAGGCGGAAACTCTATCATTCTGCGGATGAATCAACAACGGCCGAGGATGTTGTCGCGAGACAAGAGCAAAGACACCGGCCGGCAGCCGGCAGCGGAGGATCGGGTGACAGCGATCAAAGCGCGACAAAATGGTTCGATCAGGCCAACCAGAACGTGTTGCCTACTCCCGGCGAGGGAGAACAGAATGATGGTGGGTCGGGTCGTGGACTCCCGACAACATTGTCGCTGGATGGACTGACCGTGAGCAGGTGATGACCCGCCTTTCTTCCTCGCGAATCACCCGTCCACCTCCGCCTCGTCGGACGGCGATGTGGAATTTGGGAGGAAGAATCGGGATGACAGCGAGAATGAGGATTTGCGAGGAGTCATTGACGATCTCACGGTCGAAAACAAAAGATTGAAACATCTCCTCAGGAGTCAGAGGTCACGGTCGACACCCAGCACCGATGACCATGACAAGCTGTTCGAGGTCCGAATGCATGGCCTACCCTCGGCAAAGCGGCGGGAACTGGAGTCTCTGCTAAAGAACTTTGCCACTTCCGTTCACCTCGATACTTTCTCTTTACCAAGTTCGTCGGTGACGTATACTTCCCACCAGCTGAATAGCGAGCGTTCGTCCTCCAGCAATGCTCGCCACCAGCAGAACCATCCCCTCCAGGCCGACTCCGGCTACGGTTCGGCGTCCAACTCGGGTCTGGCGGGCTCCATGGCCCAGTCTGGTGGTGGGAAGTTACCGGAGGAGAGCCATGACAGAAATATCCAGAACGACTATCCGCACGACATCCCCAATACTCTGCTACCTCGAGCGTCGTTATCCATGAGTGAACATGCCAAGATGAAGCTGGTGGTGCAGAGACTGGAACAATTATTCATCGGCAAAATGGCCACCATGCCCGCCGGAGAGCATCACCAGCCAGGACCACAGCACAGGGGATCCCCATTGGCTGCCGAAGCAGGTGGCCATGAGGATGCAGAGAACAGCCGGAAAGGTCAGGTTGAAGGCGCACGCGAGGCGCATATGCTGCCACCTCATGCCAAAGTGAATTTTGACGCTTTGGATCGAGAGGACCGATCACCGGATCACCAAAGCTTGCACAACAAGATTAAGCTTGAACAGCCCGAGAGTTCATCGTCCGGAGTTGTGAGCTTGGTGTCCAGTCGCCCAGGCTCTCCTGACCAGCGTCCCACTCGGCCGCTGGATCTCGATATCCACCGAGCCCAGATCGTGTCAGAGAACATCAGTTACATCCACCACCTGGGACTGTCGTGGCCTGTATTTGACCACGACCGGAATGACAAGGAGCAGCCGTGGATATATCTCAACTTATTGATCAGCATGGCCCAGTTGCATACGATCAACGTCACCCCCAACTTCATTAGAAGAGCTATTAGGAAGCTTAGCACTAAATTCGAACTCTCTAGAGATGGGAACAAGGTTCGCTGGAAGGGTGGGGCTGAGGGCGGCGCCCTCGACAAGGCAGACGTCAGACCGATGGAGACCAACAACGAAAGTCCGACCAAAGCCTCTGAAGATCCTGGTGGCCAGAGTGGAAGATTCAAAGCTGGCAGCTCGCCTCATGCTGGGCCATCCGGCACGCCTTCTGATGGCAAAACAAAAAGCCGACTGCACACCAGCAGCCGCAAAGGTTCCAGGCTTCCCCATTCGGCATCACTCAACTCGAATTTGCAGATGACTGTCCCCGGCAGCCGCACCCGCGCCCGCACCGGGACTGGTCCCAGGTCCCAGTCATTGTCCGCATTCGATTACAAGCCGATCGTGTATCAAGGTCGAAAACGACTCCATCACATAGACTCATACCTGCACTCACCAAGTTCCTACGACAGCCTGTCGGGTGATTCAAGCCGTCTCACTCGTGCTCTGAGTCGATCCAATCTGGGTCAGAAAGCCAGCGGTGAAGGGGCCGCGACCGGGGCCATCACCTTCTTCAACAACCCGTTCTTCTGCAGTGACCTGGGCGGAGACAAGTCGCCTGTGAATCTGAAGCCAGGGAAACATGCTCGACCTTGGGACGCGTTGGGGATTGCCCACAACCCGGGTCGCAGCGAGGAATCCTTGCGACATCACGACGCTTGCTACTTTGCCCCACAGTTCGCCGAGAAACCGTACCGACCAGGACCGGATGAGGCAGAGGTCAATTTCTTGTCATCATCGTCGTCGTGGGCCGGAGAAGACGAGACCGTGCCCAGGGAATTACCGGTATCTGGAGTTGGAGGGGTGAGGCCTGAAGACAACTTCGCTTTGGCCGTCACAGTGGTGAGAAGGCCACGGCGCGCTTCAGAAGTGACGAGTATGGAGAGACGGGCGCCACTCAGCGGTAGCCGGATCCACTCTCGTTTCTTCTATAGCACACAGAGTTGCGACCGACTTGATCTCCAGCCATCCCGTCTTCCGTCGCCGACTTATGTGTTTTTCACCTCGAGCTCGTCTTCCGACGCGGCCGACATGCAGGACCTGTCCGAGGTCACGAGCAGCAGCTCTTCCACCGACGAAGATTTTCCTGCCCCGCCCAGGATTTCGCCGCATTGGACATCGAGTTCCAACGAGCCACGGCCAGGGGTTGAAGACGCCGATGATAGCGCATCGGTCGACGTGCTTGAAATGGCCAGACCCGCAGATCCCGAGTTCATGAGCAACCAGCCCAGTGAAACCGTCTCCGGCAATCTTGCAGCAACAGCGGGTGCGAGCAGGAGCACGACTTCGACAACGAATGAACCGAATCAACGCGCGGGCGAGGATAGAAGCGACAGGGATGTGGATGATGGTTGAGCTTGCGGGCTCCGATCCACGGACGAACCTAGATCCTCCGGCACTATATTAGCTAGGTGTTGGAACGAAGCACCTTTTGTTTTCTATCGCCACGCTCGACGTAGTAGACCAGTTTGGACATCCACCAGGAGGAGACATCCACGCGCTTGGACCTCTCTTAGGTTGCCTGGTGAGTGATCAGGCGGCTGGGGAGAGGGTCTCAAGCCTCTACTCCATCATCAAGCTCTGATGGCATGAGGGTGATGAACAGCTTGACCACCCTCCCTTCCCTGGTGCCCTCAAGAAGGTGAAGAGGCGATCGTTTTGTAGAGATCGCTGGAGGGCGGAATTGCTGCGGCACAATTAATAGCTGAGTTTTGCCGTGTCTACTTTGTCAGACAGCCGGCAACGAGCTAGAGGACAAGGGTTTCGGATCCGAACCGTCTTGCCGCGTTTTGGTTCCGCTTCTCCTCACTTCACTTCGGAAGCGGGCCGAAGTCCACGCCCATGTTGACCACATTGTTCCGAGGGGGTCAGTGCCGGTCGAGCAAGATCTCTACAAGATCGTGACGATGCCTCACCTTTTCTCCTTCACCTCCCCTCCTTGAGGCTCTCATTGTAATTCTCCCAACGCCATTGTGGTGGTCTCGCCTTCGCTGGACGCTTCTCACCAGATCATCCCGTCTCTTCTCCACATCTCTTCTCCGCATCGTTTGCCAGCAACGTCTCAGACACTTGGTTGTTCCTCCGTGGTAATCTGGTGACAGCACCCCATTGCAGCATCGTTCTGGTTGGGTTCCGTTTACTAGCACTGCGATGACGTCTTTCCTTGATTCGGCCACCCGCGTTTCCTCCCAGGCTTCCAAGTGCTTGCGGACGGCCAGATACTACCCACGCGACCAAAGAAAGGTATGGATGGACGGACTCACTGACCGGCTGACCGACCGACGCCCGCTACCGTGAAAAGCTGTTTTCTGACTGGGAATCAATAGCGAAACCTTGTTCTTGCTCGAGCGTTTTCCTCGTCGTTACGACGCCATGAGATCAACAAGATCGTGCCGTCGGCGGCCGAGGCGATCAAAGACCTCCCGTCCAATTCGACCATCCTCTGCGGAGGGTTCGGCTTGTGCGGTGTCCCGGACACTTTGATCGACGAAGTGGCAAAGACTCCGTCCATAACAGGCCTGACGGCCGTGTCTAATAATGCCGGGATTCCGGGCGCTGGTCTCGGCAAGCTGTTGCAATCGAGGCAAGTGAAAAAGATGATTGCCAGCTACGTGGGCGAGAATAAGGTGCTTGAGCAGATGTATCTGAAGGGGGAGATGGAACTGGAACTCACGCCTCAAGGCACGCTCGCGGAACGGTGTGCGGCTGGCGGAAAGGGCATTCCTGCCTTTTACACTCCGGCCGCGGTTGGCACGGTGGTGCAGACGGGAGAGATTCCGCTGCGGCACAACCCTGACGGCAGCATCGCGGCCTATGGCAAACCGCGAGATGTCAAGGTGTTCAACGGGAAGAGCTACGTGATGGAGGAGGCCATCGCTGGGGATTATGCGTTCGTCAAGGCGTACAAGGCCGACAAGCTGGGCAACTGCCAATTCCGGCTCGCGGCCCAGAACTTCAACGGCGCCATGGGGAGGAACGCGAAGGTGACGGTGGTGGAAGCCGAGCACATTGTCGAGGTGGGCGAGATTGATCCGGTCGCGGTGCACCTGCCCGGAATCTATGTCAAGAAAGTGATTCAGTCGACGGCGGAAAAGAAGATTGAGAAGTACGTCAACCGAAAGGAGGAGGGCGAGGCCCAGGGGATCTCCTCCCTGGGCAAAGGCGACGCCGCCTCGAAGCGCGAGCGCATCGTCAAGCGCGCGGCAAAGGAGTTCAAGAACGGCATGTATGCCAATCTGGGCATCGGCATGCCCATGCTCGCTCCGTCCTTTGTCGACCCCTCGGTCGAAGTGCAACTTCAGTCGGAGAACGGCATCCTCGGACTGGGCCCTTACCCCCGAAAGGGAGAGGAAGACCCGGACCTGATCAACGCAGGCAAGGAGACCGTCACGCTGTTACCGGGAGCCTCGTGCTTTGGGTCAGAAGAGTCTTTCGGTATGATCCGATCCGGGCGCATCGACATGAGCATGCTCGGCGCCATGCAGGTGTCGGCACACGGCGACCTGGCCAATTGGATGTTGCCAGGCAAGGTCAAGGGCTTCGGCGGCGCGATGGATCTCGTCAGCAACCCGGAAAAGACAAAGGTCGTCGCTTTGATGGAGCACACTGACAAGAAGGGCGGACCCAAGATCATGAAACAGTGCGAGTTCCCGCTGACCGGGCGCGCCTGTGTGAGCAGGATTATTACGGATTTGGTGAGTCTTGCACGAAGCCTTGATGCGAGAGGGAAGAAAGGGTTTCAACTAACCAGCCGTGCTGACAGTGTGTCTTCGACGTTGACTTCTCCAAAGGGCTGACCTTGATCGAACTTGCCGACGGCGTCACCGTCGACGAAGTCAGGGCGAAGACGGACGCGCCCTTTGAGGTTGCGGATGATGTCAAGCCCATGCTATAACACGATCTCACCGCAGTGGAGCGCTGAAGTGACGGGGAAAGAAAGCCCCTGAGTTTGGCATAGGTATACCTTTGTCGACGAGTCTACCGAGTCAAATGTCAACGACCGACCGAACGCTTGTGGTGACTCCTCGAGGCAAGAAACGGGGGCGACCAGACGCTTTTGGATGGCTGGAGCTATGTATGGGCAAGTGGGACCTGGAATGGATGGTCCACGCATGTGGATTTCTGGTGATTCTTTTCAGGTGCGATGGTTGAAAAGAAAGGCAAGAATGCTTTTGGAGTCGCTTCGCAGAAATTTCACAACACATTTGCGACGGCGTGCCTTTCTTTGGTTGTCTAGGCGGCTAGATTGCTCTTTGGCTGAAAGACAGAAATATCAGACATGATATCTCAAACCATGAATAACGGTGGAGAGAGAGGGGAGGGGCAGCTAGGCGACTGCAAGAGGTACGGATCTGGGTCAGGTTTCAGATCTGTTGTTTGATTTTTGAACTTCGATCTTGATTGTGGTTGAGGCCTAAACTGGCATGCACCCTTATGGCCCCAATAAAAACACCCCTCAGCCCTTAGCCTCTGGTCACATAACTAACAATGCCCATGCCGTACAACAGAGATGAATGCTGTTATGTTTGCTCATTCATTTGGGTTGGCAGACTACTCCCCATTTCTTCTTTCGCTCAACTCCTCTCTCTGCCTGCCAGCTCCTTGGCAGCCTTGCGATCCTCCTCAATCGTCTCAATCGCTTCCGCCACGTCGCCGGCCGCGACGCCGGCATAGACGTTCAGTCTCGACATCTCGTGTGGATCGTTCCATCCGTATCCCATTCTCTGCAGTGTCCTGACGCAATCGTCCACCTTGGTGCTCGCAAGGGGCGGGGGAGGCACCATACCAGCGCGACCTTGACGATGAGTCGCTGGATTGATGGTAAACGTAGAACCGTCACGCATCTTTCCGGGTACGCGAGGCCCCATGAATGGGCCAGGGTTGAAAATCGGTCGGGAGAACTGCGGGACAGGGGGCAGCGGCGCACTGGTAACAAATGGATTCGATGCAGGGCCTGACGACCCCGGGGGAGTCGGAGATGGTGCGGGTACGGCCCGATTAAAATTATCCCACAATGTCGGCCTCGTATCCACCGACTCGGGTCCTGAACGGAGCTGGTAGCGGTCAGCGTGATTCAATGTGTGACTCCGCCGTGGCTGGTATCTGACGGGCGGCTGTTGCTGCTCGTTGATACGATGGTCGGGTATCAGACTGAGCTCCGCCAAATCTGGGTTGGACTGCTGTGGTCGAAGCACGGACATTGATGTCGAGACGGGTTCAGGAGCAGAAGCAGTAAAGGGATCGAATGGCTCCGCCAATCTGGCGGCAGGAGCAGCAGTCGCAGGCTTCGAACCGGGGACCGTTCGGGATCGACGAGGCAGATTGGTGTGCCGGTGGAGATGGTCAGAAGGAGCGCTATTTCGGGACACGAGGGTGGTGACCGAAGGACCGTCACTGCGAGCTGGTTTCCGACTCTCGCTGGGTGTTGCACTTCCAAAGAGGTAACCGAACAAAGGATCCGAAGACCTGTTTGCTGGCGGGGGGGCAGACCGCGAATCCTCAGTCTTGGGTTCAGGCCATGCGCCTGGAAGCGGTTGGGTAGAATCCACAGCTGATTTCGGCACGTCGGGGGTCGAGCCCATGTGAGGCACTCCAGCGGTCGCGCCACGGTTAGAGTCCAAATGGTCGAGGGCAACGGCGGTCTTCGTGGAAGCCGTTGCCGTCTGGGCGCTGGTTTGTGTCGGAGCAAGTTGGACCTTGGCTTGTGGATCCCCGTCTTGCACGGTGTTGGCCTGCATATTGGCAACAAATCTGTCCTGGGGGTCTCGGGTTCCCCCCGTAATCTCTTGACGTAGAGCCATCATCTTATCATGATATCTGCGGCCCGCAAATGAGGGTTTGTCACATGCTGTCCTGGCAGCTCCTGATCGACTTTGCTTTTCCAACTGTCCGATGCTAGGATATCTCGTCAGCGCGGACTTGGTGGTCATGGTGGGACCCGAAGAGCTTGAATTCGAGGCATCACGGAGCCCTCCGACAGTTTTCACTCTCCGGAGGGACATCAGGGGAGGATACCGCGTGGAGAAATCGGGGTCTGCTGGTTCGAGATCGAGAATTGAATCTGTGTCGGGAATAACAGGATTCTTTCCTCGAGCACTGGACGAATGTGGTGGAACGGAGCAGGGAGAGGACAGGATGCCTTCGGTGGACGCTCCGGAGACCCTCGTGGATGGTGATGCTGGCCCGGTGGATCTGGCTTCTTGCAAAGCACTGCATTGAGATTGTGCAAACTCATCGATTAATCTTGACAGCTCTCCCAGAGGGTAGCGTTTTCGGTCAGAGGATTGGAAGCCATTTGCAAAACTAACTCTTTTTGACGGAATATTCTCTGCCAAAGTTTGTTTTCCAGCATCAGCGTCAGGAGAAGGGGGCATCCTGGGACTCTGCCTTTGGTCGGTGGTCGAGTCGGACCCTGTTCCCTTGTCGAGAGTTGCAAGTAAACTCAGCCCAAACTCACCAACCTCACTCAGGATGTTCTTGAAGCCGTCCAACACGTTCTCGATTGGGGTGGTGTCTGTGTCGTGTGTCTTTTCCGCTGCTGCCCGGATGGTATCTGCAGTTGTCTGGAGAAAGTCGGCAAGGCCTCCGAGACGAGCTTCCAAACCTTGGAAAGCATTGGAGAGCACCTTCTCCAGTTGATCAGGTAATTCTTGTTGATACTCTGAGATTCTCTCCGAAGAGGAAGGCTTGCCTTCCTCCTGCGCTGTTTGCACAGAATCTGCCGGATCACGCCCAGGAGACGCGAGGACGGGGATTGTTTGGGATATCTTTGAATCCGTGGCGGGTCGAGAAGACCAATCGCTCATACCGGCCGTCGAACATGCTGACGAAGCGTCGGGACTCGAACACAGGGCTCGAGAACACGTATAATGACCTCGAACTTCGTTTGGCACTTTGTGATAGAAGGTTCCAGGCTGGTGCACAGACCCTTCTGGTGGAGAAGGTGTATTTGATTGCGCAGTCCCACGGGAAGCTGACGGAGGTTTGTTCAAGGCTCTCAAGAATTTGCTCGAGTAGGCCTCGTGATCCCTCCACACGGCCAAACTTCCACTGGTCCGCTGGATGTCAAAGACGTGCATCTTCTGGTCCCCGTTGAAGGGTCCGGCAGAAGGAGTCATCCCTCCCCCCGGTATGAGAGTGGTAGTCTCCACGACAGGATCTTCCAGTCTCTGTGCAAGTTCTAATCCGCTTCCTACCGAGATGATTTCGCCATCGTCCTCATCGATATAAGTGAGGATCGCATCCGGCTGAGAGCGTATGGTGGACTCGTATTGAGGCGATGTGATTTGGACGATGCCTGGAGGCACCTGCGGGCCATGGAGGTCGCGGATTCCGAAAGCTGGCAAAAGAGGATCAGAGCCTGACGTCGACATGATGAGGCGCCACAACAGCCAAGGCAAATTCGATGCAGAGAAGATGCTTCGACTTGCGTTCCTCTCGGTCACTGGTGTACAACTTCTGTAGAGGTCGCGGTTATATAACGGCCGACAAGGTGACAAACAGGCAGCCACTGAGTGGCAGGTCAAAGCAGCATAGGAAGTGGCAGCCTGGTGCGGGGATGGAGGTACGCGTTCTCTAATCGATAAGAGCACGTTAACCCAGTTCAGCCAAGCTCCGACACAAGGGAATGTATACAACCCTGCACTTCCTCCTTATTCTCTCTCACTTCATAAGCTTCAATAAACGATCTGGAGAATACTTGTGCACACTCGGCCGACGCATCCTTGGCCATCCTCGTCCCAATCTCCGTTGGCTTGCCTGAAATGGTACTGTTGACGTTTTGGCGCACATAACCATCTTGAACAGGTACCATGTGAAGTTTTGTGCCGGCGGTAAGTGCTCCAGCGATGGGTCAGCCCTCGTTCTATCATGTGAATTATTCCGGCCATTGCTGCTTGAGGACGGTATTCTCTCATTTCAAGCCGCCATCACGGCAAACAGAGCTTCGAAGAATGATCAGCCGTTTAGTTGGCAGTACATTCACGTTTCAGTGGTCCGGCTTCGGCGTGATGTGATAAATGGTTCTTAAAGAGCCATGGTTGTGTCCAGGCTGGGCTTCTGTCGAGACGGACCTTCTCACCCAATCGACCCATGTTCGGAGGATTGCAACCGACATCGTGGGACTTTACGGCAGCCCGATTCGCCGGCGCCGATCTTGAGATGTACGATGCTTTAGAAACAGGTTGATGAAACAATTGCCATTCGCTTCGACTTGCGCCTGGTATGATTCGACACCTTCCGCCCAATGGCTACCATGATGATCATGATTCAGGTCGGCCTTTCTCCTCTGGCCGAGTCTGAATGATAAAGGCGATGATTGCGCATGTTTTGGTCAGTCATCTGCCTCAAATTGGTTCGTCCGACCAATGATGACTTATTGTTGGAAGTTGACCAACTCCTCGGCAGGTACGGGATGACCTAGGAAGATGTCGCCCATCACGCCTTCCCAGCCAAACCAGTTGATATGACCCATGTTTTGCTGCATCGACTGCTCGTTAGCGATCCAGGTTTGATAGTTATCATTCACCCATTTTTGCTGAGACATCAGCACGTCTTGCAGAGGATCCCCGTCGACTGGTTGGTCAAAACCACTGCTGTTCCCGACCATGGGTTCATTTGTCCCCGGAGCATCGAAGCTCTCTACACCATCTGGCATCGTCCCCCCCAAGCTGGTGTCCGGCTGAAAGCCGGGATCGGATGTGGTGGGAACGTGGTCAGATCTGAGCGAGCCTAGGCGGTCGGAAGGCATTGGATCGAGTCCTCGCGTTTGGACCGCCCAGTGGCGCCGGGCCTTTTCCGTGAGCAAGACGATCGGTTTCCAGAGAAGGCCTCTTCGACTGTTCGGATCGTTGACCAGTTGATCATGGACGGATTCAATCGCACGCCACGCTCGGTTGCACGGCTCCCCAGGTGGGCGCAAGCACAGCTCGGTGAGCACATAGACCATGGCGTGCCACTGGACGTGTGTGTGAATCATCCAACGCCACCGGGCCGTTTCTTGCTTGCGTTCAATGAGAAGCAAGGCTTCCAACACTTCGATGGATGTCGTGAACAACTTCTCCCGCACGGCCGTCGAGATGGGTTGTGACTGTCGAGGAAAAAATGAAGAAGGATGATGGGTCATGATCCACATCTTGGCCAATATGATCCGGCACATTGTGGCGCAGAGCCAATAGATGCTTGACAACGGGTCAGCACAGGCGCACCCGCAGAGAGGATACTTACGGCACGCCCATGTCGCAATGGACCAAATATTTCTGTTCCATCCGCTGGAAGCATGCATTAATCGCCCGTTCTTTCTTTTCGATGATCTCCTCAGAACTGTGACCGGTGCCGGCCCCAAAAGAGCTGAGCCGGTGCATGGTCGACGTCAACTCATTCCGAATCAAGCACAGCGTCATCTCCGTGCAGCCCTCTCGCGGTTGGGGCCACTCTCTCATTTCTGGAGTGATGTCATCGTCGGCGATATTCATGGGGAACTTGGTGTCCGACAGATGAGTGGAGAGTAACGGGTGAATGCCAACGTCTTCGGAACATCGGACGCCACCGGCGAATAAACTCCACCACAATCGACGACGGATCTCGGTGTCGAGAGGACTTAGCTTGAAGTGGGTTCCGTCCCGATGAATACCAAGAGCTTGAGCGAGATTGATCGCGAGGTTGGTCAGCGCGCAGGCCTTGCGATGATCTTCGGTTCTCAAACAAATAATATATATCACAAAGGCCTGCAAGACCATCAGACTGGAGCTGGTCAAGAATCCCGCGCGTGCGAGAGCTTGTTCTGCGGCAAATCGAAATCGCCGGACCAGGGCCTGCTTGGTCTCTCCGAAGCACTTTTGAGACTGTATTGGACTGACGCTGACCGCGGCGGCGAAACAGATGGCAAACAGTAAGGCTTCTATTTCGCGAGTCAGCGCCGTCGGATCGTCGCAGACGTTCCCCAAGAGATTCTGGACGGTCGGACGATGCAGAACTTTGGTCAACGGGTCCACGTTACCCTCGAAAGCCTCCCAGAGGAGCATCAGGTGAGCTGGAGAAGGGAGGAAATTTCTCAAGTCAGTGGTGAACGGCGCAAAAACGAAACCCTGCCCGGCCACAGAACATAATTCTTCCGCCGGATCCTCGGGCGGATATGGCGGCTCCATGTCACCGCTGTCGTGCTCAGAAGATGGAGACCCGAGGACGTCGCGCATCTCAGCAATCTCCTCGGCCATACTGGCCCAGAGTCGATTTGATATGTATCGACTGTGGCCATCTTTGGCGATGAGCACACCCGATTCCGTGTCCGCAGAGCTGCCGTCAGAGGGCCCGTCTTCGAGCTCAGACTCCTTCTCGGGACTGGCGCGGCAGACACGCCCATGTGTGTCAAGACCGGTCTCTGCCGCCACGGGGGGACCATCTTCTAATTCGTCGAAGGAGGCGCCCCATTTCTTCATCACGCCTTCGAGTTTTTGCAACCGCGAAAGGAGCTCTTCATTGCGAGTTTTGGCTCGCTTTTTCGGTCGCTCGACCGGGCGAGAGAAGACACAGACATCCGCTCTTTTGATACATCTTGAACACGGACTGTTCTTGTCACACCGCACTTTTCTTTGGCGGCATGCTTCACAACTGCGCGGCGGGAACGATGCCGAAGACTTTCCTACCGGTGAACGTATAGAATCCATCGAGCGCGGATTGCTGGCCTTTGGTGCTGTTGGCAACGCTACCAAACGCGGCGCAAGATTTGCTGGCATTCTTGATGGGAAGACAACGGAACAACCATGGGATGAGAATACCGCTGGCTTCTTTGATCCAGACCAGGGGTCTTGGAATGCATCTGACCCGTGGAGATTGATGTCCTGTTGTCACACAGAATATCTCTCCGTTCGAACTCGAAGCACTTCATCAGTAAGGCTTCTGACCGAGGTGACTGACAGCCTCCTTTCTCCAGGTCGGAACCGCGAATGCGGGCAACCAAAGCTCGTTCGGCCCATCGGCAGGTGCGAATGGCCGGGGTAACCCAATCACCACTAAGCAAAGCAATGGAAGCAACGACTGCCGAGGATCGGAGCGAGATTGTGTACGACTGCCGAACTCTAGGCTGAGGCCGATCGTACTTCACGTGACCTTGAGACTTTTTGCCAAGAAATTCAAACGAAGGGATTATGATTTTGTCCTGCCTGACTCCAACGACTCATAATATTTCTCGATGCGTGGAATCGGGGCAGGCTCGGTCTGCTCGAACTGCATCAGACTGTATTGAATCCGGTGGTTCCGCATGAGATCTTGTGAGACTCTTGAACAAAGTCTGGTTGAATTCTTTTGCCTGGCACGATCGCCATGCCCCCCAAACCCCCCCGGCCCGCTGCGGCCAAGGCCAAAACGGGCGAGGAGAGCAAGGAAGAACCCTTACAAGCAGTCGTGGTCGCCGATACTTTCGAGAGGAAATTTGCCCCCTTCACGCTGGAGAGACCGCAATGCTTGCTCCCACTGGCCAACACGCCACTGATCGAATATACACTGGAACATCTGGCCAGTGCCGGTGTCCAGGAAGTATACATCTACGCGGGTGCGCACGTTGATCAAGTCGAGAGGTACATCAACGCCTCGAGATGGAAGTCCTCGGCCTCACCTTTCAAAAAGCTAGTCTTTCTCCGATGCGTGGCGAGTTCGGTGGGCGATGTCATGAGGGATTTAGATCAGAAGGCTTTGATGACTGGAGACTTTGTCGCCGTGAGTGGCGATATTGTATCCACTTTCCCGATTGAGCGTGCTCTCAAGCAGCACCGGTCACGAAGAGAAAAGGACAAGAACGCGATCATGACGATGCTGCTCCGCGAGGCCGGGCCTGGCCCGTATCAGCCAGGCAGCTCTGTTGCGCCGACGTTTGTGATCGACCCGACAAAAGACCGATGTCTGCACTACGATGAAGGGTTGTTAAGCGCCAGTTTCAACGCACACATCGATGCCGAGTTGCTGAAAACGCCCGAAATCGACATCAGGCAGGACCTGATCGATTGCCGGATTGACATCTGCACCCCCGACGTCCTCAGCCTGTGGTCAGACAATTTCGACAACCAGGCCCCGCGGAAGGATTTCCTCTACGGCGTCCTCAAGGACTACGAGCTGAACGGCAAAACCATTCACACGTATATTATCAAGGACCGGTACGCCTCGCGGGCCGGCGATCTGTTGTCATATGCAGCCATCTCTCACGATCTCCGGCACCGCTTCGTGCCTTCGATCGCCGTGGAGAATAACGTCTTTGGCAACAGCCATTACAAATGGTCTCGGCGGGGCTATATCCAGGACCGTGACGTGACCACCGCTCGACCATCTCATATCGAGCCTGGCTCGATCATCGGCTCCGGCACCAGCGTGGGAGCTGGCAGCCGTCTCCGAGAGAGCGTCGTGGGCCACCGCTGTCAGATCGGCCAGGATGCCACGATCGACGCCGCCTACGTCTGGGACGACGTGACGATCGGAAATAATGTCAAAATCCTGCGGGCCATCATCGGCAACGACGTGGTGATTGGAGACAATTGTACCATCGCTGAGGGAGCGTTAATCTCGTACGGCGTCCGCGTTGCGCCGGGCACCACCGTGCCGGCGGGGTCGAGAATTACCACAGTGCCGCAACCAGGTGTGGCTGCGCCACGGGGCGATGCATTGGTGGGCGGCGCCGACGGGGAAGGACACGAGTACAAAGACGAGGACGAGGAGGAAGACGACGACAACCACAACATGATCATCTCCGCCTCCACCGCTCCAGGTCTGGTCTATCAAATGCCCAATTTCGCCGAGTCGACCTCGACGCTTTCGTCCGAGGTGTCCCGGCCCAGCTCGTCGATAGACCGGTCGAGAAGTCAGAGCTTCGCAACGTCCGTGTCCGATGAAGACGGCAGCGACCGTTTTCAGACCGACACCGTCGCGATCCTGGTCCAGCGGATGCAGGAAGGCAAGCAGGCCGACGACATGCTCAGCGAACTGATGGGTCTGCGATTCAGCGGCGGCGCGGACGAGACCCAAGTCCGTAAGGCGGTGGCCGCCGCGCTGGTGAAGCACATCCACAACGAGATTGACGCCGGGTTGACGGCCGCCGAAGCATCGCGGAGGACGCTGACCGCCTACCACACACTCATCCGGCGGACAAAGGCCGAGCAGACGACAGAAGAGCAGGTTTTGTTCTTGTTGGACGCCCAGAAAGAGCTCACCCGCAAGGACGGAGGCAAGACCCTGCTCTTTGTGGTCAAGGACCTTTACGACCTGGACGTCTTTGGGGAAGACTCTTTTTTGGCATGGTGGGGAGATGAGAGGTCGAACAAGGAGCCCGACATGGCCCAGGTCAGACTCCAGGCCGCCCCATTCATCGATTGGCTGGAGAATGCAGAAAGCGAGAGCGAAAGCGAGGACGATGAGGAGGACGAGTAGTTGTGAGGTACAACGTTGAGGGTCCTAGGACACCAAAGTGACCATACTGGTGACAGCTGAACTCCCCATGCTCTCATCCTGTCGCCATTGCCTGATCATGATGTACAAAAAACAGGTAGGAAGCCAAAGTCTATGTGCTCAAGAACAAACCATCTCTCCCCGAACCTAAACAAGATTCCTAATGGCACACCACCGCGCCTTGCTCACGATGAAGGGCGCCTGCACGGCCGTCGCCTGCACCTGTTCGAGGATGTCTGGGTAATGCTTCACCACCTCGGCGAGCGCGTCGGGCGTGTGACTGCTTTCCAACAGGGCCGCTCGGATGCATTCGGCCGAGTAGTCGCCGCTGGGTCCCCATCTCCTGATGGCCGCGACCAGCTCTTTCGAAAACCATTCTCGACATTTCACGTGGTTGCCCATGGCGTTGGCAATTTCCGCCAGATGATGATAGGTGTACACGCTGATCTCGTCTGGAATCTGGCTTCCCTCACGACTGATGAACGTCGGCGCGCTGGCCAGAATCCGTTCACAGACCATCTCGGCTTCGGGCAGTCTGCCCACTTCCATGTAGAGGTGGGCCAGCCTCCGCAGGCAGCGTCGGGTCTCCTTGTGGTTGACACCATTGTGCACCTCGCTGTCATGGATGGCCGATTGCAACTCTCGTTCGCTCACCTCATAATCCCCTTGGCGCCGGAGGACGATGGACAAGCTGCGCTTGAGCAACAGGACATCTGGGTGCGCCGGTCTCAGCTTCTTTTCAAACAGCTCGAGCATGGTCCTCAGAGCGAATTCGGCCGACTCTTCGAGCGTGCCGGGGCAGGCGATATTTTCGAGAATTTTGGTGATGGGATGCGCCGAGCCGAGGGCCACCGAGGCCATCATGGCCAGGTATCCCAGGAGCCGGTGCCGGAGAGACTCGAAGCTCTCCCACCGGTTCCTCCCAAAGACCATGAACAGGTTTCGGATGAAGTATTTGGACGGATCGGACAGGAGCCACCGGGCGAGGCGGCAGCCGAGCTCGAAGCTGGCAAAGGCACTCGGGATATCACCGGTGGCCAGCATTTCCAGGCCGTAGTCGAATTCCGCCCAGGTGCACCGTTCACATTGGTCCGGCGAGGCGCGATGAGCGCAGTGGCCCGGAATGGCCGCCACAATCTTTGCGGCTTCGGTGCACATCGAATCGCGGCGGGGGGGGAGGTCCAGCGAGGTGAGAGATTCGGTGAATTGCCGGACATAGTACAGCACCTCCTCCACGCACCCCGCCGTCAAAGGCACGTTCAAAACAGAAGGGCTGGAGCTTTGTGGGCACGTCGAGAGGTCGGTGGTGGAGGTGATGTGTCGGGATGGCCATTTAAAAAACTCTTGGACACAATCGCGGTGGGTGCAATTGGCCGATTGTTCGCAAGACGTCCATGTCATGTCCGGGGCTGAGGCATCGTTTTCGCCGTCGGTGTCAGGTCTGCCGTCTCCCATGGACGGCAACAGGGCCGCCGCCAGGAGTGGTTCGCTCCCATCGGGCACCACCCTCGTCGAGGGTTGACTCGCCGTGGTGGCGTGCTTTTCAGCAGCCCTCCGATATTTGTAGATGCCCCATGCTTTGAGTCTCTGCTTGAACATCCGGGGCCTAGGCGAGATCAGTACGCGGCAGACAGACGAAAGGAGAGGACTCCGGGTGTGACTCACGTCGCCTTGAACCCATAATTTTGCTGCATAAACTCGATGATCTCTGACAGAGGCTTCTTCATGTCGATGTAAAGCATGATGATCAACGCCTTGTGTTGTTCCCAGTCGAGACGCGACGGCGTGGCCAGAGCCGACCGCGGGATGGAATCCTCCCACTCCCCAAGCGGGCGCCGACTCAAGGTCAAATTCATCTCGTTCCAGATCGAGGCGAGGCTCGGTGGTTCTGCGTACATGGTGTGTCCAGGATGGTGGTGCCCGGTGGACCGGCTCCAATCGTGTGAATTGCAGCACGACGATGGTACTAGAGAAGAGTGGATGAGCGAGGAGGACAAATATGAGCGAGGGTCGACGTCGTCAAGATATCCTTCCGAGAAGGGGGCATGTCTCCGATAAATCGCGCGGTTCAGACATTCCCAAAACTCTAGTGGCCGGGTTGTCTCGAGGTGCACTGCGGTGCACCGTCGGCCGTGGCTGTGGAGTGTGATAGAGAGATTGTCACCAAGCCGACCCGAGGAACTGAGGAGGCGAGCATCTACCTATTTCAGGATGAAGAACCGAGAGGCATGTTGGGAGACACCGTCTCCGACCGTGAGCTGAAGTAGAGAGTGGGGAGCTCGCCTTGCTCAGCCTCTTGCTGCAAGGTATTTTGTCAATGGTACAAGATTGGCGGGTAAGGCAAACTCAATCATGCCAAGGATGCAAAGAGGCAGCCCAATCGTGTCAGATCCTGTCTTCTCAGGATCGTGGCCGCTGAGACGGAACAGGAGCCGGAGCCAGGGGATTCGCAAGCGATGCTACACAAATGTCGGCATCTATGTTGACCCTATTCTTTAGTGTCGGCTTGATAGGCAGCGCCCTGCCGCATCACTTCAAACCTGGGGGCCGGGCAACGTAATCTGGGCACTCTCGGCGCCTCGAACCGGTCCATGAAGCTGATGCAACCACCGCATATCGGACGCTGTCGGTCGCTACAGATCAAGGGGTGGTGAGTCATGGGCCCGTCCGGTGAGCATTGGCCTGCTTACAGGTCTCGCGCGAGAAAGATGGGGCGCGTCAGGTGCGCCAGATGGCCTCGACGACGACTGCTCGGAAACGGGGTGTGATCATGACGTAAACAGTCATACCCTGAGCAGTTTCAACGCACGTCAACCTCGAGTGCGCCTGGCGCCTGACGCCCTCACCCGTGTACAGACCTGCCGGCGAGCGGGATGCATTTAAGGCTGACACCGTAGCAGGGTCAGGTGCGGAGGATTCAGGGAACCACCCAGGCGATCTCCGAGATCATCCAGGCGTACCACCGCAATACCGGGTTCGTCAGGGGCCGGCAAAAGTTGAGGCTGAGACCTCGAAGTGCGTTATTTGTTCGAGAACACTCGCTTCACCATATGGAACGATGCCGTTCGAATTGGCGCAGCGTTTCAGTCTATATCCTGGTCCTGTTGGCCAAGTATGATCGGCTGCACGATTCGCTGACGAGGCCAATTATTGCAGCACTCAAGATTCCAAGCAAGCCGAGATTCCGGGTCGACGACTCACAGTTGATGCTCGTTCTGAGATGGGATTAATTTCGACGACCAAGGTCTTTACCAGCAATACTGCAGATTCGATAGGCATTGCAGAATTGCTTGCTCGGGAACAATGAGGTGCGTGCGAAGGATATTGAAGCCGCGACAACACTGCCTTGATCAGATCTGTTGACAACTTCGACCACGGTTCTGTAATCCACAACTCTTCTCACCCACCAAGCATCGACCTACCCATCGATGAGTCAGGTTCGTTGAGGCAGACTGGGTGGTAAGAGGTACTGCCAAAAAGTGCCAAGCACCTTGCTGGACGAATCGAATTCAAGGCATCCCATGAGGAGGTGTAGGAGGAAATTGGGCTCCACTGAGAATGGTAATGTGGTGCTACCGGAATACAGGCTGTATATCACGTCATGTCCTCGCCTCTTGCAGTCGTCAGCGGCTGGGAATCTTGGTTAACACTGAGTCAGTCAATTCATTCACTGAGTTCATCAGCTGCCCCAGATTCATGTCTCAAATGATCGTGAATTTAGAGGAGGAATTTCGGCCTTTCTGGAGATGAGTGGAGAAGCCCCTTAGCTTTGGCCTCGGCTGAACAAAATACTACACGTGATTGCGCGTGACCGCGGAGATTCTCGGATCAGTGCTTTCCTGTCAATGTCAAACCGAGATGAGCAAAAGGTAAACACCATGCATAGCCGCAGGTTCCGTGACATATGCCTCGCTACTTGTCTTCAGCACATTCTGTGCGAGTTTGCGCTTCATCGCCAGCCAACCCTCGCTGTGCGAGGAAGATGAATGCCATCATTTAATTCGACCCCACTTCGCCATCCTCAACACCTGGCTGCCACATTCACGTTACTGCCAATGACATCCCCTATCTCTGGCGAACCGCACTTTTTGGCCTCCGGAAAGCATGATCACATAATTCTTTTCGAGCCATGGACAACGTGCATGCACATTCCTCCTCGCCTGGGACTCCATCCAGGTCGCGCCCTCCTCGAAACTATCATGGCAGGTCGTTGTCCAATTCGGCCCTTCCCAGTCGCCAGCAGCGCTTGCTGCCGAACCACAATGCCAAATTCGCCATGAAGGAACTGGCAGTCTCTGGACTCAGTACGAGGCTCTTCCGATTGAGTCGACCCAGTGAAAATGAGCAGACAGACTCAGGACGTCAAGAAGAAAAAACGGACGGCACGGGAGAAAAGGATGACGAGCAGGCTTTGGGGTTGTCTTCTTCTCTGGGCATATTGGATGAAATTACCAACTCGGCTAGTCGTCCGGCACGAAGCCTCCGCAAGAGGGGTCCTATTCCCGTATTTCAGGACCATACGCCGGAGCACAGGGTCGGCGACCATTCGACCTTGATCTCGCCGTCCATCTGCTCCCGCGCCTCGATTGAAATCAAATCATTTCCATCACCGCTGCCACCTCCGGATGGGCCAGACGATATCGGTCTCAGAGAAGTGTCCGGAAATGTTCAACGAGGCCCGAGCCCGTCTCACGGCGGTTCGGTCAAAGATGGCTACGGCCGCAGGCCCATGCCGTCCCAGAGCCGGTTCAACTCTTCTGAAGACATCGAGGATATAGACCAAGAATTGCCATTGATCCACGACACCGTGTATTCACCGACTCCTAATCGACTATCCAAGGAGAAGTTGAGACTGGCCAAGAGCGAAAATGAACGACTGCGAAAAGAAATATGCAACATGAGAGAATGTTTCGAATGCAAAGTGCGGCAGACCGTGGAGCACATGGCAAACACCGAGGTCGAGCTTCGAAGGCGGGTCATCGAGCTTGAGGAAACGGTTGAACGGAAAGAAGCCATCATCCAAGAGCTCGAGTTATGCCATGAAGAAAAGAGGCTGGATCAAAGCACCATTGATACTCTGAAAGCTCGGATCGATCACTTGGAACAACAGAAAGCAAACCTGGAGAGCACGAATCAAAGCATGCTGAGGCGGAATGAGGTGCTCACCCAACTGTTGGCAATGTCTCCAACAAAGTCACATCATGGATTTGACTTTCCATCCCCCGTCCGGACACATGGACGGCCGCTATCAATGGTTATCCCGCGACTGCCATCGTCGCCTGGGTGTGCCACCTCCCGCCGACCCCGGTCTGTCGCCACATCCCCTGCCGTGCCAGGACCCTGTTGCTTTCCTGACTCTCAAACGTCTTCACCTCGTTCAAATTTGAATGAGCACGCCGAAGGGAGTCGTGTCGTTGATTCACGACTCGGCGGGTCCTGTGCCGTGAATACAGCCTGTGGGTCCTCGAAACAATCGACGATGGCATGTCAAGCCTTTGTCAGTCCATTCGACCTTCCATTGGCACATCCTTCGCCAGCGGACAACGTCCACATGACATCAAGACCGCCATTCAAGAGGAGGCCGCGAAAGTTCTTGCCGGGTTCAACACAGCTGAAGCCGTTACTGCTGCCGACATTAAACGGTGATTACAGCAATCCTCCCTCCGCATCACCGACCGGTTCGCCTCGACGTGCGGTGGCAGCCTCACCGTCTTATGAGGACCCCGAGCCAACATGTTCTTCCCCTCCACCCATCGCTTCGCCCTCGCCGTCACATGTGGATGAAATGCCGCGGGGCTGGGTGGCAGAACCTTCACCATATTTGTTCAACGATGAGACATGGCCGCCATATCAAGACCGGCAAACCATCTCTCCCCAGCATGAGACCGTCCGTGCCGAACATGAACTTTCGACCTCTGCAGAACCCCGTTCAGAAGAGCAAGATCCGCACCCCATGCCCAACTGTCTGGCTGCCCGGCCATGCACAGGCCCACCCAGTCTGATAGGGGATGACACAGCTTCCACCATTGACCCTTGGCCGCCCGATCCTGTGGCAGATCCGTTGATCGATTTCCGACTTGCTCAATCTTCCGGCCCAGATTCTCTCTTTCCATCGGAGAGAGGCCTTGATAAAGCTGATGGGGGTAACGATCGCCAGCGGAGCGAAGAACAGAGGATCCCTGCACCTGAAAGCCAGGACGCAGGAAGGTCTTCTGTTGAGATTGCGCGGCCGCTCTTCTCACCATTTATCCCACACCATGTTGACGGTTGTTATGGTCTTCGGCAGCACCCCCATGCGCTTCTTGTGGCTCTGAGCGGTCACTCCCATCCACGGAAAAGACGCAAGGCCGACTCGACGAGCAGCAGTTCTGTGGAGTCGCCAGGACGGCAGAACCTTCCTTCCTCGGAGATCGGATCCCCGATAACCACCTCACGCGCTCTTGTGGAGCCTGTCTCGGCCGGTGATCATGCAGCAGCATTGCTCTCTGACCATTCGCACCGATCCACGGCTTCAGTCATGAGGAAAACAAGGGCGCACAGTCCTCTGGAAATATTGCAACAACGACATATAGGTGCGAGACCTCTGGCGGCTGTCAGTATCCAGGGAATATATGGCACACTGTCGAGGTACACTTCATATTTTAGAAAGATCCAGCATGATCCATTGGCGCTGGCCCGCCGGGTCATCGCAAACGCTTGGCATGCCAATTGGCCTGTCCTTGGAAGGCTGAGTTGGTGGGTGCTTGGGCTATTCATCGGACCCCGGGCCAGAGAATCGGAACCGTCTCCGTGGAATTGGGAAAGCTATGATGGAGAGCATATAGCGGATATGTATTGCACGCCTCACAACCCCGAGGGCGCCGAGGGCTCTTCCCACGATCCTTCGACGACGTTACCAAGCGATCTCAATGCCATAGAAGATCGACATGAACAGACTCGGGCCACTGTTCAGCGGGAAGGAAGCCCCTCCACCCCGAGTGATCCCCGAAAGGAGAGAGAATGGAGCATCGGATGGGGTCGGTCTCTCTACTTGTGGGGAAAGTTCAGTGTGGCAATCGTCCTTGCTGTCGGTGGAGCAGTGGTCAAAGGTCCTGCCGAAATGTTGCGGGAAGCAGAGGATCATGGGACACGGCGACGATCGCGAAGCCTTGACGACAGAGACCCCGCATCTCGAAAATGGCTGACCTGGCACGGCCCGGCGACGAACTTGGGAGCCAGGAGAGGATGGAAGAACCGGCCCCGTCTCGCAGACCCTAGCGACTGGTACCATGACTCAGGAGCAAGCCAGGTTGGTCCGTACTCGGCAGGGAATGGTGAAGTCTCGTCGACTTCATCCTGCTGTGCGGTTTTTCCACCAGCGACAGCAGCGCGGCCGTGACGCGGAGGACGACTATTCTGGCTCTCCAGCAATGTGCAGACTCCGCACTCCTCATCAGTTCACGATCTGGCTGGATCTACCACGGACGACAGTCTCAGGCCTTGGAATAACGTGACCGCCACCCAATTCTATTCTCACCTTGCCGGATGGCGGCAATCGATAATATGACCCAGGGACCTTCGCTATTGAGGGACACTCTGGTCCGACACATAGTGAAGCGCTCACCGTGTCTGGGATGATTCAAACGGGAGATCGCTGCAAATGTGGACATCTTCCTCTACCTCTCTATCCTTCTGCCCATTCAGGCAAAGGTATCGCCATGTTCAAGGAAGGACCTCATTGCACGAAGTACTGGAGCGGCAGAAGATTCAGGTTGATGAATTATGAGTTAATGACAGCCTCATTGCCAGGTAAGGAGAAAGGCGAGTAGAGCAATTCAACAATATCATGCGGATGCTATACAGGTGCCATGCTCCCAAAATGTACATCCAAGGTTCTGTAAAAGGGTAATGACAATTGTAATGGAATGTGACGAGGCGCCCGCTACTCTTAATTTCTCTGTCAAGTGTAACAGGTCGAGAACGGGGTATTATTATGAACCTTATAACGGCAGGTCTCTGCTGTCAACTGACAATGAGTGATATTCACACAGGACAACTTCCGGCCTCCTTATCTGTTTGCATTCCTTGACCAAGTGGTTGCCATCATATAAAACAAAACAAATACCAAATTAAACACGCTCAACTGGTTTACGAAACCGCGCTCGAGTTCGAGGAACTTGCAGCACGCAGAATCTCAGTGAGGAACTCTGTCAGCCCATCACCTACAATTCCATCATGTTTTCGCTACTGGTACCAAACTCCTTGGATGGACTTCACTCTCACGCCGTCCAGCCCCCGTCAACTAAGGAGAAATCGAGTTTTAGCACACGAAATTTTCCCTTCTTTTAACGGGCTCAGGGAAGGGGCAAGAAGACTAACCTGGGTACGTTGCGCCAGTGATGAAGCTCGACTCGTCGCTCAACAGGAAGGCGATGAGATTGGCGACCTCGGTGGGATTTGCCTGTCGATCAAATACCTGCACCGATGTGTCCATCTTGGCTCCTGAGGATTCCAATTCTTCGAGCATGTTGGTCGCAATTAGGCCTTCAATAGAAGTTCAACTGTCAGCTCCAGTCCACTGACAAAGAGGTGTATGACCTTTTTCTCCATTGACGCGGTGGTGATGAACCTGGAGAAATGGAGAACGGCGGGTCCGTTTTGCTTACCGGGTGCGATGCAATTGACGCGGACATTTCTATCTCCAGATTCCTTTGCAGCCACTTTGGTCAGACCAACGACGGCACGTTTACTGGCGCCGTAGATGCCTATGCCGGGAAGAGCCTTTATACCGGCAACACTCGTCGTATTGACCTAGCCATGGGAAAGCGATATATGAGTAATTGTCACCGGTTCATTGCCTGAGAGGACAAAACATTTCGGACGGGGAGGAAGAGAAGAGTGGGACCATGGTCTCTACTTACGATTGAGCCTCCATCCTTTATACTGTTCAATTCAGCCCTGAGACAATTGAAAATGCCTTTGGCGTTGACGTCTGTTCCCGAACCTAAGCAAGCGCACCACTGCAATAGCCTGGGGAATTTACCCATGATAAAGTTCCAGTCGTCATCTGTTTCCGAGGCGAGAGGAACAGGCTTTCGGAGCACGCCTGCAATGTTGGCGGCGCCATCCAGTTTACCGAGCTTCTCGACAGTGGTTTGGATCCACGAATTGACCTTGGAGCTGTCCCGGACGTCCACGACAGAGATGATATGCTTGTCGCCGGAGAGGGACTTGAGAGCGGCATCCAACCCTTGGCGATTCGTGTCGGCGATGGACAGAATTGCTCCGCGACTGGCCAACAGCCTAGATGTAGCCAGGCCAATGCCGCTGGCCCCACCCGTAAGAGCGATCTAGACACGAGAGGTGAATACAAAACTGTTGACGGTCCATTGGGAGGAGGTGGTGGCAAGCTTACCACTTTGCCCAATAGCGAAGCCATGGTCATCCCAGATGCTACGATTAGCACCTGGTGGTGCACTGTCGGCCTCTTTATGTCCCACCATGGCCACGCCTTTGCCAACAGCCCAATGCCGTCCTGGTGCACAACATGCGTGATCGACCTTGTGACCCCTGTCCGGCACGCTCGGAATGGAGAGCATCTCCGTATTCAAGTCAGGGAGTCCATACAACGCTGCCAGAATTGACTCGTAAGGTCGGGGCCGACCCTTCAACAGCCGCCAATCGCCTAGCCCGGCGGCTGCTTTTCCGCAATGGCCTACTTCAGCACCGTCCGACTGCGAAGACAAAAGGCCGGGGGAAAACTGCCTTGTACAATTGTTAAGACTGCCCTGTGGTCCGCTTGTTCTGGATCCGTTTAGACCATTCATGTTGTTGTCATTGGCGACATCTCAAGGTGAAGTTTCAAACCGACTTCGAAACCCCTCCATCTGAGAGCGAGACCCGGTACAGATTGCCGGAACCACGACGAGCTAGGTTAGTAGTGGCCTTTGCTATGCAGAGCCCAGCCTCCTTTTCCCCCAGGGTGGACGGTTTCCGCCATCCAAAAGTCACACCACTTCACGGCTGGCGGTCTTTTTGTCAGGCATGTCGGCTTTGCTACCCCTCAGGAGTGACGCACCTTGCATTGGCCTAAAGCTGGCCTTGTCATATATGTGCAGTAAGTAGCGGGCTGGCCGCTTTACTATGTTGACAATTTTATTCTTCTATACGGCAGTGGCCATAAGCAGGAGGTCCAACAGCTGCCGTCACGAGGCCGGGTCATGGTAAAGTCACGCGGCAAGGCTGCTCGCTGACCCCATGACGACGGGCTTGATTTGGCTGTCTCCATCTTCATGGGCTGTCTGTTGCAGCCGTCAGATGTTTCAATGACGGGGAGAGATGCTGATTCGGTCCTGCTGACGAGCTGCTGCGACGGGCTTGCTGAGAGAAGAGGACGTCGGTTGGGCTCGGTCTTACCTGCCCATGTGAGTGTGACGAGCAGACTTCATGGGTGGTCAACTCTACCTTGTCGAAAGGGAATGTGACCAAGGCAGGTGAGATTGAAGGCAAGGGACGGTTCTTCTTTGATTCTAGTATAATATCGATGACATGGCCATGCGATGATTTCGTCCTGGTGTTTAAGATTGCCAATGTACAGCCAACTAATGGACGCAGTTCTCAAGATCAAAGACACATGCAGCTGAAGCACGCACATACCTCCGTTTATTGGCTTCAATCCTCCATCGAGACCTCAACAACAACATCGGGCTGAAAAAGATGTCCTATACTCTGCTGCAATATTACATCTATTGCGGCCACAGCATCGTGTCGTTCTTGCACTGTTACGACCGCCTAGTGACCCGCAATCGAGCATTCCATTCGATACACTCTGTTGACTGGCTGAACATCCAGTGGCGAGACCATTCAGTGTCCACCGGCACCTGCCACAGCTACCAGAGAGTTTGTCAGAGGTCTCTGGGTGACAATTCTCGCGTTACACGGGAGATTGAGCGCGTGGAAACGTGGCATGCATTTGCCAACAATGCTGGCGACAAGGTCGACGACGGCGATGAAGACAAGGCTGAGACCGCGACGGAGAGACAGCCTGGCGTCCACAGAGGAGGGCCAAGTTGGGAGGAGGTCGTCAGTGAGGCTATGGCCAGAATGGGTCCGGGCCAGAAACAGATGGACGCCGGCACTGGCACAGCCGGCCCCTACCAGATGAGCAACTAGAACACGCCTCGACAGGAGAGGGGATCGGCAGCTCAACCAGACCGTGCATACCCTTCGGCGCAATCGACACACGGACTGCATGTCCGACAAAGTCTCAGTTCCAAGGGTCCCGCCCAGCAGGAGGGGTAGAGAAGAGAACCCGAAGCCCAAGGCCAAGCTCAAGTCGAGCAGCTGAGCAGGTCTGGCTGTCAGGAGCGGCGACCGAGGATATGACAACACAGGTGGTGGAATTTCATCATGCCCATGCTCAGGACCTACTCCCGATTCTCGCAACCCCGTTGCGACAGACCAGAGAGACGACGAATGATGGCAGCGGAGGAGGAGTCAACGATACACGTATGAGATCTTGATGCATTTTGGGTACGGCGGATGCTGCAACGCCTTATTCATCAAACAGCTCAACTACATCGACGACGAGCACATCACGGCAAGTGGCGAGTGCTACCGCTTCAACAGGTCGTTGGTGGCACAAACGGAGGAGAACGGGAGGACCATGGGGGTGGGCTGCAAAGTATTAATGCTGATCACGGACTCGGAAGTGATTGCATTGTGGCCGCTAGATGCTCAGGCAGCTTTTCAGGGTAGACTAGACATTATCAAGCAGGCTGTGCACATCACACAGCAAGCATCGTTCATTTCTTCGCCGATTCTGGCCATTCCACAAGGGAATGGACCACTTGGTGGCAGCATTCAATACCATCCACTAAGACGATAATGTCCATGCCAATTGCTTGTCCAGTGTACCGCCCACTGGACATCGAGATTAACTCAGGCACCGGTCGGACCGGATCCTTTGATTCCCGTTTCCTGTTCTCACTTGTTTCACACTGGGCACGATGTATTATCAGCCGCGATGTGAGCATTGTTGCTGTATCAATCTGTAGGAAGTCCACACACTTGCCACAGAAGCCTATTGTCGACAGCTGGGTGGCATCATGCTGGTCAGTTTCGATATTCATATGCCCGACTCTGGCTGACGATGATATTTCTGTGCGACAATACCAAGTCTGGTCTGAGATGATGTCAGGAAGAGTGAGACGGCTGCATTCGTGTCAACCACATTGAGGCGTTGGGAAAGTGGCCAGAGAGGCATGAGTCGCAAAAGATCGAGCTGGTGGGAAGAGTGGCCTCCGTTCCGGTCAGGAATTCAAAGCCAGGTGGTCGGCTCCGATCTATCTCCTCTCAATCAATCTTTCTCCTCCTTCTGGTGTTCGTGCTCATCCTTTAACTTCCCTTCCGCCCTCAATCTCCTCTTCTCACCGACATCCCAATTGTGGACTCTGGCCACGGCAACCTCAAGCGTCGTAATTTGGACTCGCAGAAACTCCAGGTCCTCTTCGGCGGCTTTCAAGCTTTCCCTAGCCTTGTCGAGTTTTCCCTGCAACAACTCCTCGGCCTCGTGGAGTGGATAAGCGACCATGACATTGGCCCCCAGCCACAGATACACCTCATCCACTTCGGCCGGTTTTATCTTGGCCTTTGCGTAAAGCGTATCTTGAAGACTGAACATCGTCTCAATCTCGCCTGGATTATATTTCTCTCCACCGTCCTCTTCCAAGTCGTCGTCGTTATCATCATCCTCGTTTCCTGTCTCCCTCTTCGCCAGCACAGCGGTCCTCTTATTCTTCAGAAATTTGACCGTGTCAAGCGTGCTCTTCATCTCTGGCAATTTTTCTTTCAAGCCGGCCGCTCGACGCTCGACATTCTGCTGCATGAACGTGTACTTGGAGACCATCTCTTGAAATCGTTGTAGTGTCGGCTCGACTTCATCGATCGACTTGACGTAGTCGGTGACGTTGGACATGAATGGGAAGGCCGGGATGCCCCGCGGGTTGGTGCTGGTCGTCTCCATCGTACTGTGATGCGGACGTTGGCACGGCTCAGTAGAACGAACTCGTCGGCTCTGACGTGTCGTCTGCAATGCTGGCAGACTGAGAGACAAGGAACCTGTTGGCAGTAGAACTCTCCAGGCTTGCCACGGATGCCCAGACTAGTTCTCAAAAAAGGACAACCAACGTTTCTTCGCTATCGCTTCTTTGGCAACGTGCCCGTGCGGCGCTCTCCACACCCACCGACACCCACCGTAGATTCTCGCTTAACGGTGAGAATTCCCCGAGCTTGACTGTGAGCACAGACACTGCAAGCTCGGGTCTAGTCGATGGCCGGTTGTGAGCACTGACCACCTCATGGACGGATCGATCAAGAACAAAATCTGATAATAGAAAGGAAGTGTAAAAGACGACAACGTCCTTGCGTCGTGTTTGACCTTGAAACTCACAACCCAGTGTCGTACAGGAGGATATTCTTGCTCATCACTGTGAGGTTACGCATCGTTTGAGGACAGCGGGCAGAGGACAGCGGGCAAGGGCCAGCTCACTGTCCCTCCTTACGCTGCAAGAACTTCAATACCATAAATCAAGGCAAGAGTATTGCTCCCACGATCGTGTCGCCACAATTTTGGGACGTCGACAACACCTTCGTGATCTGGCACCTTAATGGGAGGTTTCAATAGATCAACTGATTTTGAATGACTATCTTGTCTATCTTGAATTGACGCTTCAAGCATACTGTATCTCGTGCCTCCCGTCCTGTGATCCTGTCTGCGGTCATTGTATGTGTCGTCTCCCCAATACAGACATAGTTGATGAAAACCAGAGGAAAACTTTTCACCATTCCGTCAGCAGGCCTGGTGTGATTTCTGCTCGCGAGAGCGTTGTTGTCTGGTTTTTGTTATGCCTACAGTCCCACCAAAGCCAGTATTGCGCCGTTGTGCTCTCTTGAGCTTTTCGTAATGCATCTCCAGAGAGCCTGGTCCAAGTGTTGCGGTAGCAGTAGCCGCATCCATCAGTACGCCATCAAATGCAAAAGCAAGTCATGCCCACTCGTCGATCAATCATTCATGGCGCCACCTCGACCACATCGACAGATTTTCCTGGGATCTTCCGTTGGGCTTCCCATTGCTGTCTCTGGAGCTTCATCTCTTCCACGTCAAACGCGGGGACACCCGGCATGCCGTGGTCGTCCGTGTTCGAGTCGCGTATCCCACCGCTCGACCGCATCCTCCTGAGGGTTTTCTTGAACCGGAAAGTGCGGTCTTTTCCCGGAGTCGGTGGTGGCGACGGCGGCGGCTCCAGCTCGTCTCCCATGGTAAACTCATGGGATGGGACCGATGCCGTTCTCGGTCGAGATCCTTCTCTCATCGTTCCCTTACTCCGGATCTTTTTCAGTTCCCGGGCGATGCGCTCCAAAGTTGAACCAACAGGCCTGAGCGTGATCGTCCTGTCGTCATCCACCGGAATTGGCAGTGGCTTCTCGGGAAGCTGTTTCTCCTTCGAGGCCTGATGGTTGTGGCTGCTGTAGCTGCTGCTCGTGCTCGGTCGCGTTATGTGACTCTGAGAGGAATTACGGTTGGACGAGTTTGCAGATCCGAAGGAGATGGCCGAGTCTACTTTACGCCGGCCTTCTTCATCACCGTCGAGGGAGCTAAACGAGGCCCCAGTCGGGGAGTCCCCACGGCCGGTGATCTCGCAGCATTCGTCGATGATACTGTTGGCCATGCGCAGATAATGGTCCAGCGTGTCGCGAAGATTCGGCCACCCGGTCATCTCTCCCATTCTCTTATGCTGATCGATCAAGCTGGACAAGACAGACGGCCCCTGCCGCTCCACCGCCGTGATGTACTGAAAAAAGCCGTTGCGCTGCGTCGTCAACACCTGGGCGGTCAACTGGGCCGTGGGCGGGACAAACGGTCCGGGTTGAATGCCGATCGGCGGGTAGAGGGTGTTGAGCATGGCCAGACAGTTGGCTCTGTTGAAGGGGGTCAAGGAGAGTTCGTTGATCAAAGTCCACCGCCGCAGGCCGATGTACACTTGGGTGTAGAGGGCCTCCACCATCCTCTCCTTCTCCTCAATGGCCATGACCCACTTCAGCACGCCGGGGTATTTGCGAGCCAATTTATTCTGATGAGCGATGTCGCCGCGGTCGATCCCGAGCTTGTCCAGGCCGGCCACGACTTCCCTCCGTCGCCGAACCTCGAGGTCTTTCAGATAATCCATGGCGGTCAATGCTTGTGGGAAGTCGATCCGGTCGAGTTCCGGCGGAAAACAGCGACGAACGAAGCTGGTGACGAAGCTGGGCGGAAGAGACGTCGGCTGGGATGGGAGTTGCGAAATATGTGCCATGAGATTCGCCCGGAGCTGGGCGGCCGCCGTCGCCGTGGTCACGTTCTGTGCATCATCGACGGGAGCGGTCGACGTTCGCGGAAAGGCATTCCCTGGAACGTGAGGCGATGTCGGGACACTCGGGCTCTGTTGGTTCTGCGTCGTCGCATTGAGCGTGTACATGGTCCTCAGCGGGATTTCGTACGTGCCCGGATACGTCAACAGATGTTCCAGGATCCATGGGAACGCGGCACCTTCGGAGGTCGAAGCCTCCTCTCGGATGCCCTCTTGTGTGGCCATGAAACCAATTCTTCGGTACTCTAGTTCCTTCGTTGTTTGGGGTCAGAAGGTGCCGAGTAGTCTCAGAGAAAAGTTCCAAAGCATATAGCCGGGACGATAAGCCGAGACAACGCAATAGGACAGAGTCTCGAGCCAAACAAAGGCGAATATTGATCGACGTTAGCCAAAGGTGTGCCGAGCTAAGCGGTGGGAGGAACCGCCACTCTGTGTGTGTCTCAACAGGACTCGGCGTGGAATCTCGTAATCATAAATGGCCAATGCGTCGAGCCTAGGTTGCGAGCGAAGGTGGGATAGTTGGCTCGGTCGAGGAGTGGATGTCAATACGGCAGGGAGCGGCAGGCGGAAAGGTTTGACAGCTGCCGGTCATAACAGAACGCTACCTCAGAGAAGATGTCGAAGGAGTGCAAGAAGGCGTCAATGGCAGTAATGATAGACGATCCAGGGAAAGAAGGATCAACAGGGAACGAGAGGAAATTGGTTGTATGTATGTCGGTAAGTGGTGGTGGGTGGGTGATGTATGAGAAGTGTAAGAGTATGGCGTCGAGCGATCCCTTTTTCTGCACAGGCAGGAGGACACGGCAGGGGAAGAATCTAGCTCCAATAACACTCCATCCGTTCCTGTTACCCTCCTCAGACTTGTACCCATGCCGACGCCCCTGCCACCCGCGCGATCACGTCCCGCGTCCCCGTATCCACCGTCTCCATACAGGTGGGAAGAGGACGGTAGCTCATAACAAACTATGCGGATCGGCTCCGAGACTGTTCATGAATCCGCGGGTCCGGCTGGTTGTCCACAGTATTGGCACGCTACCTTCGTCTATCAGTCCCACCGTCGGCTTCGCCTCCCACACGCCACTTTGCTGTAGCTTGCCGCTTAAGGCAGAAGCTCGCGTCAACGGCCGGGCACATGTCCACTGCCTTGTTGACTTCTACAACTCAGCGGCTCATCGACCGCGGCCAGCTATGCTGCTGGACCGTCATCTATTCCCACAGGGGTACAAACGACACGTTGTCAGTCTGACTCCCTTGAGTCCGCTCGTCTTCCCATCGAAATGGTGGTGTGTCGATCGAGCTGGCAGCAACGCCTTGCTACGGAGCCCAACACACTCTCTCTCATCGCCTGGACAAAGATACATGTTCCTGCCCCTCCCTGGCGCCTCAGCCACGGCGAGGCATCGAGTCAGCAGCACCCGCCAAGGGCTCGTCAAAGACTGTCGGACGTTAGCAAGAGTGGTGGGGGCTGCTGCAAGATGCGGTACCTGCGCTACGCTGGACAAGGCTACACTGGTCTGCTTCCGGACCCTCATTCCCCTTAAACCTTACCCAACCGTAATAGGTGCAGCACGGAACAAAAAATGCAGGGGAACCGGCCAAAAGAGCAAGGATGCGCGTCGCAGTTGGTGTTGAGGCACCGCTCTCGGAGAGCCGGCATCTGTCTCTGGTTATTTTGCTGCTGGGCGACTCCTGTGAGAGGGCCAAATTTTGCCCTCTCCTCGGCATCACTCCTTACTGGTATTCGTTCCCAGGGATTGGATTTAGTCTCGCCAACAGGCGATGTCCGCAATTGCTGTTCTCGGTAAGGTCATGGCGTTCTGCATTCCGGCGCTGCACGGTGATGACCTCATCCAAATATTTTGTCCAACGACGCTCGACGACGACGGAGGGAAGAGAAACAGCTCCACCTCACACCTTCAACGCGACTCAGACTCGACGGAGCTGGGACGGGGCGGCCGTTGGGACCCAGGGGCAACAGTTGTTGATGCCCGATGGAAACGGCTGGCGGGGACAAGTTAGGCTGGTTCGGACACTGCTCCCCGCCCAACGCTACCAACTCCCCAAATCGTGGTCACTGCGTTACCTACCCGCGCCGTCGGACTGGCGACTGCTCCAGACACTATTGTCGACCCGTCAGCACGGAACGGCTCCCGTGACGCGATTGCTGGTGTGAATTATCGAGGCCGTTGATCAGTTGCCAGAATAATACCTCGAACCGTCGATCTCGGTGCGTAAAAGGCGACCATGCCTCACCCAGCAGTCGAGGGCCAGGATCTGTGGTTGATCATTACGGATCCAAGGAAGGATCCCAGCGCGGCGACACGGCATGTTCAGAGAAAAGCGTTAGTCCCTCTAGATCGCAACGCCGTCGCTATGCTGTAATATCCGTAGGTGGACCAAAGGATGAGACCTCAATAGCCCATGTTCCATGTCTCGAAGAGCAAAGTCCACACTCCCGGAACTTTCCTCCTTGTTTGACTTATGCAGCCCTTGAGCTGTCACTGGCATCTTCCTGGTCCTGATCCTGGTCTTGGTCCTGGTCGTCTCCGTGATGGTCACGACTATCATCATCACCACCACTGCTCTCACCACTGTATTCGTCTTCGTTGTCAATGTCGCTCAATGCCCACTCGCCCAGGAATCCTTCTTCCCGTACCGGACTGACGAGATCAACCTTGTTCTTTTCCGCCCATTCGACGACTTTGGATCTCAGCACAGTCATGGTGGCTAGATTCTCAGCCTCGGGTTCAGCATGACTGGCGGACCCATTCAGGTCGGATGAAATTTTTTTCTTCCGCTTTTTCGGAACCACCTTGCAGATGCCCATGGTGTTTAAGGCCGCCACCACGTCTTCGCCGAGCATTCCGGTTCTGTCCCCGATGTCTTTGATGGTCATTTCCTCCTTCCTCGCCTTCACCGTGGTCGTTCTTGATTTGGGAAAGACCTTCCTGGCATCGGCGTCCGCCGTTTGACCCATGATGAACCTGGCAATTCGTTCAGACCAGAATCGCAGGTAACTTTTGCGGCCCATCGTGCTCAACGGCTTCTCCGGTCCACCGATGATGCCCCCTTCCCATTCCCACCCGCTCAGCTTGTACGACACCGCCATGAGCAATTTGCCGAGCTGTCGATGCTGGAAGGGCGGGAAGATCAGGATGCAGGCGAGGTTGTTCGAGTCCCAGGACAAGTTTTCTTTGGAGAAGAATCCGAGCACTTGACTCTTGAAGGCCTCGGCTTGGTCAAAGATGGACGAACTCCTCTTACGACCTCGGCCCTTGGCCACCGGCGGAGGGACAGGCGCGGGAGGAGTGTAGGTCAAGACATAATACTTGAACCCGCCCGTGTCAAAGAAGACGCTCTTCTGCTCGAGAAACAGCTTCCCGAAGAGAGACAAATTTTGACAGTAGAGCTTCTCAATCTCACCGTCGACCTCCCAGACTGCATAGCCTTCCCACTCGTACACCTTGAGCGCGCTTTTCGGCACCGGGCTCGTCTCGATCTGTTGCTGAAACCGGGTCTCATGGTGTTGAAGATGCAACACGTAGTGGTCGACGTTCGGCGTGTAGCGAAAGCAATTCGGACACACATAAAGGCGGGGACATGCCGGTCCGCCCTCCTTCACCGCACTGTTCGTTCCCCCGGTGTGGCCATTTCTGACTTCGGCGTGGTTAGGGTTCTTGCCCGACGGGTGTTGAGACGGCCCCAGGATGATGTTGTCGGGGTAGGGAGAATAATACCACGCGTCGAACGCCAGCTTCCCCAAGACTACTTGGTCGATGTTGCGATTGAGGATCTTGAGAGAAGCGCGTCTGTCGGAAGGACTGGTGGGGTAATCAGAGATGATGGCCTGTTTGCCTTCCTCGGCGGACGGCATGATTCCAGACTCAGCATTTCTCGTCGAAAAGTCTCCTGGACACGCGCGATGATGTGATGATGACGATGATGGGAGGAGTGGGCAAGAATCCGAGCGTTTGGGTGGTTCTACACATGACGTGCTTTACAATGACATCTGGTCCCGACATCTCGCCAAGCATTGCGGGTGACTGTCGAAACGAAAGGACAGATCAGTGTAGACCACACTTTTCCCATCCGCCTTTGCATCCCCTGACTTTCACGCCCGTTACGACGTACGCTCGCTACCGTTCGAAACACAAGCGGACCGCTTACCATCGCCCCAATTTCCAGAATGCAGACATGATCCTCCGACTTCAAAACCTCATTCTCCTAGCCGCCCTTCTTGGCCTTTCCGTCCCCAACTTCTGTGCTGCCGAGTCGGTGAAGATCGACCCAGACACACCGATATCGTCGTTGATTGCGTCTGCTAAGGCAGCGCGAGCACGCGGCGCAAACAATGACGCCCTAACATACTTCAACGCCGCCGTGGCTCGAGATCCCTCAGACTACCTCACCTTATTTCAGCGGGGCGCGACCTACTTATCTCTGGGCAAGAATACCCAAGCCAGCGCCGACTTTGACAGCGTCCTCCAAATCAGGCCGGGATTTGAAGGAGCGCTGGTCCAGCGAGCGAAAATCAAAGCGCGAAACGCGGACTGGAAAGCCGCTCGGGAGGACTACCTCGCCGCGGGTAAGAAAGGCTCGGACGAGCTGGCGCAACTGGAAGAAGCAGAAGGAGCGGCGTATTTGGCCGCTGAGGCGGAGAAGAAGCAGGATTGGGACACATGCGTCAACCAAGCCGGCGTGGCCATCATGACCGCCGGGACCGCGCTCTCTCTTCGTCAACTCCGAGCCAGATGTCGGTTTGAGCGAGGCGAGGTACACGAAGGAATCAGTGACCTCGCTCACGTTCTGCAAATCCATCCGGGCTTTGTGGAGCCGCACCTGCAAATATCCAGCATGCTCTTCTACAGTTTAGCCGACACGGACCGCGGGTTGCAACAAGTCAAGAAATGTCTCCATTCCGACCCCGACTCCAAACCTTGCAAATCACTCTTTCGAGAGGAGAAGGCGATTTTAAAGACCATCGACAAGATCGAATCTCTCCTGGCCGCGCGACAGTTCACATCCGCCACGAAACTGCTCGCGGGCGCCGGCGACCCAGACGAGCCGGGACTCCTGGCCGAAATCAAGTCCAACGTGGCTGCCCACCGGTCCGAACACATCATCCACCCGAGAGCGCCGTCAGATCTGTACACCAGGTACCTGGAAAAGACGTGCGAAGCATTCATGTCCACGAACAACATGAAAAAGGCCTCGTCCTACTGCACCGAGACGCTGACCCTGAACCCGACCTCGCTCCACGGCCTCCTCTACCAGGCTCAGCACCAGATGGAGTCGGAGAACTACGACGGTGCCATCTCGACCCTGAATAAGGCCAAGGAGCATCACTCCTCGTCGCCATCCGCGGCCAACACCATCAACCAAAAACTGCACGAGGCGCAACTCGCGCTGAAACGCAGCCAACAAAAGAACTACTACAAAGTCCTGGGTGTCCCCCGCGACGCGGACGATCGGGCCATCAAACGCGCCTACCGCACCGCGACCAAACTGCACCACCCCGACAAAGCCATGGCCAAGGGCGTGATCAAGGAGGAGGCCGAGACAAAAATGGCCGCCATCAACGAAGCCTACGAAGTCCTCAGCGACCCCGAGCTCAAGGCCCGCTATGACAGCGGCGACGACCCTAACGACCCCATGGCGAACCAAGGCGGCCATCCCTTCCAGGGCGCCCCCTTTGGCCACGCCGGCGGTGGACAGCAATTCTTCTTCCACCAAGGCGGCCGCGGCGATGGTGGTCAACAACGATCATTCCAATTCTCCTTTCCCGGAGGTGGCGGCGGTGGTAATCCCTTCGGCGGCTTTCCTGGCTTCGGATAACCTCCTGTCGAATCTGTCCTCTTATTTACTCGGACGTACTCCAGATGAAGCTTGGTGATGGCGTTTTGGGGATATAAAACTAGATAACCTCCAGGGCACTGGGAGGGTACAGCGAGTGGAGATGGAATATGAAGCGGGCAAGACCGTAAGAATATACCCGCGGCCTCTCTGCGGGATAACCATATAAGAAGGCTCAGGGACAGCGACAGGTCACAAGGACAGATACCGCTCCCACCGAGTGGCAAGGCGTTCTGCGCTTTTTGCATCAATGAAATCTTCGGGCTGCGGCGTCGATTTACGGTGGCACCTAGAGTGCCAGGATCGAGTGGTGCAAAAGACCATCACATAACACACCACTTTTGTGCTCATAACGAACCGATTTGTTAAATTGAAATGGATTCCATGTCGAGTTGATCAGGCCCTCCAATTGTGTCTGTGACCCGCCTTGTCGCCCCGTTTCGGGAAGAGCACTTTTGAAGATAACATTTTCCCCTTTCCATTTTTTTCCCTTTCATCACACCAATGTAATGGTCACTGACTTGCGTGTCAACACATGCTGACAGGCTCCCACCCTGATGGTCCTCACATCTCAGAGCTCAAGTCTTTCGAGAGGAACTCCGGGCTAGGCCGGCCGCGCAGGTATTATTGTACCAGCCCAGCTCTATTGTGTCCATGAAGAAGATCTTGATCATCCCTCGTACGTTGGCATAGAAGCTGAGAGTGGTCAACGCGGTGAATTCGTCGTTGAAGAAGATCTGGCGCAACGTGCAATTCTTGAAGTTAGGGCAGGGCGGCTGAGGGAAGTGTTGAGTAACCACCACCCTCTCTTCCCGCGTCTCAGGATCCCATTGATAACCAGTCGCCACAAAGTCGCACATGATGTCAGGGTCTGTGGCACCGTTGTCGCATCCGACATACACCGAGGTCGCATTGAACCAGTACTGGCTGTCATAATTCCGCGGACCAGCACCAAATGAACTTGAAGGGATCAGACCGGCGTCCGGTGAGCCTGTGTCATTGCTGGCAGGTGAAGGAATAAACTCGGCCAATTGCGAGCCGCTCTGAGGTGGAAATGGTTCGATTGGTGGAGGAACATATGTCCATCCATCACCCCAAAAGAGGTGGTCGAACGGATTGAAGATGGGGGGGAAATCAGCCGTGTCATTGTTGTCCGTCGAGTAAGCTGGCAGATTATCAAACTGCACATTGGTTAGTGATGGCAGCGCCAGTCGAAATGAACCTACATTAATCTCGAAAGGGCCCACTTCGCCACACGTCGCGGATGGAACAGCAGAGTGTGTTGTGGACTCGGGCACGACAGTTTCTGTAACCGTCGTCACTGGCGAAACGGTCGCTGCATCAGTGCTGGAAGGTCGGGCGCTGTTCAGAGACGGTGTCAAGCTGACCCCGGGAATGAAAGACGGCGTGGCTCCTCCAAAGTTAGCGCAAATCTGAGAGTCTTCAGACAAGGGGGCCTACTGGTTGTCTCCCATGTAGTGTAGGCCAAGGTCGTTGAACCATCCCAATTGTTGCACCAAGAAGCCCATTGAGAATTAATGTACGCAGAGACCAGAGTACAGGTCTGGCGGACACCGATAGGGTTGTAGCTATATGACAGATTCGATGACGCCAAGCCATATCCCGTCTGGGCTGGTGGTGTGGGGGACAGCGTTATCGTCGTGTTGTATGGGACAGGAGCAGCATATGCCGGGACCATTGTGGTCGCCGCCAGACCAGTCACAGTGAGTGTGCGAGTGGGACCAGCAGTGGCGTGCGAGCCGGTCCTCCCTCCACCCATGACAGATGAATTCCAATGTGTGCCATTCCCACCAGAGAAGGAGCCGGGGAATGCAGGACGGACAGTCGCTGTCGTCAGTGTCGTTGAGCGTAAGGTGGTCGAGTTGACAGCGATGTTGGGAAGATGCGTCGGCACACGAGATGAGGTCGGCTGAACCGTGACCGTTGTGACACCGACGGTAATGCTCTCGGCCGGCGTGTAACCCCAGTCGGTCGTGTTAGGACCCACAGAGACATAGTATACCGAAGCTGAGTTCGATACTTCTGTGGCCTCGAAGGCCGGGACGACGATAGAATGAACAAAGGTCACCGTGGCGACAACAGGGCCTTCCGAGACAGGAGCGTCTTCACTTTCCTGGCTGACCTGTACACTATCGACCGAAGCTGCGGAGGACAGAGATCGGGAGATGGAAAAGGAGTCGGCGACGGCAATGGTAACGGTCGGTGGAGTGTCGGTGACGGTCGTCGTGACGGTGGCTGTCACAGTGCCAGTGCCACAATCTTCCCTGTCTCTCAGAGCCACTGTCAGCGATATATCTGGAGCATGAAGCTCGACGGAGGACGTGATCAGAACGCAAGCCCTGGAGATCAATTCACCTGCTGGTCAGACTGGCTTGCTCGCCGGGGATGAAAGCTGCTGCGGACACGAACGAGACCATGCTCGGCAGAAGGGCCAGGTGGAACAGCCGCATCGTGAAACGAAGCATGGCCACCAATTTTATCCACAGGAGTCGTGTCGAAGAGAGCAGCGTTCCAGCCTGAGAATGAATGGTCAGGCTGTTTGACCTGAGAGGATTGCAAATCGCTGCACAAGAGTAGGGAATGAATGACTGCGTGAGTGGTGGATTAATGGATCAACGCACCAACCGACAGCTTGCAGAAAAAGATAAAGTCCAAGGGCAAGAGAGAGTTGATGTAGTCGTCAGGATGGGCATATTGACCTTCTCCCGCCTGTGTTTGGATTCATCTGCTGAACCAATCATGGGGCCTGATTCAGATTGACCAGTGTTTACCAGCCTTCCACTCGCGTTCTGCAGCATCCAGTTAATCTTGTACAGGATTGAAGCACGTGGTGGCCGCCGGCATCATGGTCGAAACAGCGATATCCCGCACAGCTACACTGGTGTGTAACCACGCCGGCCCGGACGTCGCAGCCACGAATCTGGACCTTGCCTCAGAACAAGACGGGGTGGGAATGGGCTGGAAGGAGCTGGGTGGCATCTCCCAAAATCCATCCTGTCCGTCCGCGATCTTGCTGTCGAAGTCAGGGACATGGGCTGGCAACGACTGGCGCCACCTTCAGTCGCTCCGGTATCTCTCGGCTGGTACCACATTCGACGGAATGGCGGAACATGGGTAGCGACATCTCGTTAGCCCCTGCTGCGGCAAGGCGGTACGCTTGATGGAAAACAGTCCCGAACGCGAAAATGTAAAATTGTGTGTCGAGCCGTCGACCACAGGATGAACCCGCGATCCGATGTTTGCGGTGCTACGCGTCAGTCAGGCAGGATATCCAAGACACGGCACCGAGCGCTGTCTGGCCACTAAGGGGTGATGTTGTGTCTGCTGCACAAGATCAGCTCTGACGCCCATTTCAAAGAAAGGAGAGTCGAAGGACGGTCGGGGGGTGCCAACAAATCTGGATATTTTCGCCGGTCTGACGGTCTGAGAAAGGCAAATGTTGATCCGACATCCAGCCAATGTGGAATCTTGTCCCAGATGTGCATGCTCCAATGGACCGCCGAAGGAACTACTTGTCATATCCGTGTGAAAAGATGTCTTGCGCTAGGTCAATAAAGCTGCCAGCCGAAGGAACAACTTGTCATATCCGTGTGAAAAGATATCTTGCGCTGGGTCAATAAAGCTGCCAGCCTGGGGTAAAACTGCCAATTTGTAGCGGTCACGTGGTTCTGCCCCAAACCAAAACCCGGGAAGAGAACGCGTGTAGACATCTCATTGTGCTATGTGCTGGGAGCCACGCTCGTCCAGGGTCGAACGGGCTGTCCCGAAATAAGCCAGACCGCTCGTCAAAGCAGAGGAGAGAGCGGAGTGGTGAGAGCAAAATGCCAGGCGAGTGCACACAGGAGCCGTCAAATGAGCCGCCAAAAACCGTAAATCCAAGTCGTAAGTCGTTTCCGATGGGCATCAGGCTTCGCCAGAATCATACCTGCGGCATCCCTCTCATTAAGACATCGTCCCCACGCGCCAGCGAGCAAGATTAAATCGATAAACAATACATACAATGCACGAAACAAATCGTCATGGGTATCTCTCAATGCAGGTCGTAACTTCAGCAGATCTGCGTCTCAAAATCCCGGCCACTGGTCAGATGCCGGGGCCCGGAAGGAATCGTGGCCAAGGTGTACGTCGCGAGACCGGTCGAGGTCGCTGGTCTCTCATCTGGCACCCGCCGTTGCGTTTTCACCGCTCGTGGCCACGGCCACCAGAGCCTCGAGCCGGTTCATGTCACCGACACCACTCCCCCGGTCGCTGAAGGAGACGGTCCGGTGTCGCTCCGCCGAGTGGTCCATGTAGGGAGACGCGACCGGGCCCGGAGGAGCGAGACAAACCTGTGATGGCCATGTCAGCAAAAGGCCCCATCAGCCCGAGTGATCGACGATGACTTACGTTCTGGTGCCCATCGGGCGGAATAGCGGGATGCTGTGGCTCGATATAGCCACTGCTGGGCATGATGACGGGATGCACTTCCATGGCGGTCGTCCCCGGAGTCGGCACGCCGTCGCTACTGCTGGAGTCTTCCGGCGAGGTGCGTGCCGGAGGGGGCAATGGTCCATTGTACCAGCCTTGCCGCTTCGTGGGCGTGACGGACGACTGCTGCATCTGGAGCGCTTCCCGCGCCATGTGTTGATGTTGCGGCGGAGTGGTCCCGAACGGAAGGGGAGGCGCCATGTCCACCGGCCGGGCCGGGTCTTCGTGCTGTCGCAAGCCAACTCTCTGAAGCTCGTTCATGGTCTGCTGGCCCCAGGAGATGGGAGCCGACGTTCGCTCGCCGCCATGGCCGTCCAGTTCAGGGTAGTGACTCGGACGGGGCCCCTCCCACGACACATGGCCTGGTCGCGGACGGACATCCTGGCCGGAGACCGGGGAGGCAAAGTGCGTGTCTGGATGCACCGAATCCATCTGCATCGGACTCGGCTGTCGACGCGGGGGGGTCGAGGGCCGATGTTGGACGTGATCGAAGCTTTCAATGCCGGGCAGTCGTGGTGCTTGAGCCGCGGCCGCGGTGGCATGGGGCGCGTAAGCGGGTTGAGGAGCATCGGGCGTCTGCGAATATGTGAGTCCACTGGTCGCCGGTCGTCCATAGTTGAAGCTTGCGGCCGTATATGTCGACGGATGCCACGTCCGTCTCCGCCAATCCTCTCCGGGGGGAACATGGTGGGCAGGCCCCACGGAAAAATTGCTCGACGTCGGGCTCGGAAAACCGTTCGAGGCGGACGACGCGTGAGAACCAGAGCTGGCGATCGGGGTCATGTAAGGCGGGGGATACGCGTTGGCCGCCGCATACTGCTGTTGGTAGGGGTTGGGTCCAGAAGGGACCGAAAGCCGCCGACCCGGCGTCCGCGAGCCATAGAAGCCCGCAAGTCGGGCGTTGGTGGAGACGGGCGAACCCATGGACGAGCCGTAGAGAGGGCTGCCCGGGGTGGCTGAGAAATTGGCCGACGTTGGCGTACTGAGACTGCTGGGAGAATTGGACGAAAAGCCACGATACTGGGGGGGAGGGGTGCGTGGCGGCTCTGGCCCCGGTCCGGCCGGTCGGTGGAGGTTGTCGTTGTTGGCCATGAGCAAGGGGGGCGGCCGTCGTTTCGCCTCGGTGACGATGCTGTAGTTGGACGAGGTCGAACCCACACTCGAGGCCGACAGATTGCGGCTGTGACCTCTGCTGTGGCCGCCGGTGCTGCTGGCCGTGGCCATGGTGCCCGTCGTCCGGGGTCGACCGGTCGATCTCACTCGATCCGTGCGGATTTGACGCTGGAATCGAGTGCCGGTCGCCGCCAGCGAGTCAGTTGGGATTTCTTCGTTCACATGGACCGTCTGAGCGTGCTGGCGCAAGTTATCCAACCGGGAGAATCGTCGGTTGCAATGGCACTGGAAAGGCCGCTCTCCCGTGTGTTTTCGGATGTGACGTGCCAAATGTTCGCTCCGAGTGAAGCTGAGATTGCACGGCGGATATCCGGTACAAAAGAACCTCTGCCCCTTTTTCTTCCTCGACGCCGACTCGGCCTCACCCTGCTCGTTCTCGTTGTCGGTGGTGGCCCCGGCGCCCGCGTTCATGTCATTGTCCTCGCCGTCCAGGTCCACCGTTCTCGACCTGGCCGCGTCGGAATGTGCCGTGCTGGGACGACTCTCATCCTGGCTGGCGGGCACCGGTGCCTGCGTCTGGCTGGCCGTGCTCCGAGCTTCCGTCACTGAAGAGACACTCGGCTCAGGGACGAGGCTGGCATCCAACATGGCCACGTCCGAGGACTGGTCGGCCGCCTCAGCGGGAGTCCGTCCTCCTGGCCGCGGCGTTGTGGGCGACTCCACCTCTTCGGTGCGTTCCCTCGGCGGGAGAGCATCGCTCACCACGAGACTGGATATGGTTGCCATTGCCTGAGCTGGGACAACACCGCTGGCCGCGTCTTCGGCGGCCTTACGCCACGTGTGTCGTGCGCATCCGGGAGTGAGGCCGAATGGTGCCTGTCCAAAGCCCCGAGGGCACTGTGCTTTCGACGATGGTCCGGTGGTGAGAAGCGACCGAAGAGACTGCGTGTGGCGAACCGGCCTGCACGGAGGGGCTGGCTGGTCGATGGTCGTGATAAGGCTCGGGATCGGAGATTCACAAACGCCAACGGGCCATGCGAGACAGAAACGATGTCAACCCACAACAGAGGAGCAATCGTGGCAGGCAAAGATGGGAAAGTCGCCGTCCAGCAATCCAGTGGTGGATGGCCGCGACACCCGGTCAAGATCCAAGTGGCGTCGCCTTTGATCTCACGCTCAACGCATGTGGAGGTCGAGCGCAGATGACCCGCTAAGAACCTCGAGCGGTGAGCGGCAGGCAGAATCGATGGGCTGGCTGAGGCCGCTGGAACGTGAACAGGCGCTGCCGTCGGGTAGGGCGCGGGGTGGAGCGAGGGAGAAGAGATGGAGGCCACGGAGGATAATGGACGAGAGAATGGATAATAGCGACGGCCGTAGGAGACATGTGCAAGCGCAGTCAAGTGGAATGAATGGTGCCACTGCCCAGTCAAAATCCGCCCTCAGTCTCTGTCTCTGTCAGCGAGCACCCACAGCCTCCAGTTGGGCTAGGCAAGGCCAGCATAGAGGGGCAGCGAGGTGCAATAGATGGACTGTGCAGCGGTCTTCCCCCGCTAGAACAGTGCTAGAGAGACCCTAGCTCAGGTCCAGTGCAGGATCAAGGTACAGAATCGGCGCAGTCGCCCTCCTCCACCTGCCAGTCATCCAGGCGCGATCAAACTGTGCTGAGCACTGGATCCATTGTCCTGCCAGATCACCACGCGCTGGTGGCCAGCTGGTTGGCACGCCCAGTCACGGTCCTCTTTTGCCTCCCAATGCCCAACCGAACTGTGGCCCTCTGTGCCGCCTTGATTCCGATCACACCTCCTGGTTGGGCCGCTTCCAGGCCTCGCGCCGCATTACGCACTTGGTTCCACGGGTTGTGTCCATCTCTGCCCCGCCATCGCTGCGGCACCTTCGCCTCTTCACTGTGACTCCTTCCCGCAGCACCCGTGCCTTCAGGGCAACCCAGGGCCCGGCCAATCCGGATCTCCCTGAGCTCGTGTGCTGGTCGTCAGCTCAGGAACAGCCCCACTCTCTTCCACCCTCTGCAGCTTCAGATGTCTGCACCAACCCTCTCGCTGCAGGAGGACGAACCATAATCAACCCTCCATATGCGTGCTGAGCGTTTCCGGTCTCCAGAATACGATTCACGCCACAGGTAGGCTCCTCCGGGGGTACTCCGGTCATGTTGGAATCGTCATACGGAAAGCTCTCGTCATACGGAAGCCCTCGTCATATGGAAGCCTCATCATGGAAGTCCTCGTCATATGGAAATCCTCGTCATCTGGAAGCCTTTGTCATATAGAAGCCCTCGTCATATGGAAGAGCCCGCGCCATAGTCCGTGAAGTTGGCAAATGCTGAATCTTTGGCTGGAGATGGCTTCCGAATCTATGAATCTTGTGCTCTTCGCGTGTGTCGGAAGCGCATCCAGAGACGGCCGGGTAGTGACGGAAGACATACGACTGGTACGGGGTGCGCATATCCGCGAGGCAAATTTGCCAGGTTCGCTTCCGTGTCTTTGGTTGAGCACTCTCTTGGACTCGCAGCGTAGCAGAAATCGATCACTGATGGCGCTGCCTCCGACAGCCATGTCTTTCTCGAGTTGCCTTTGATATATCTGTTCGTGCATTACTCGAGGCGCGATCAACGATCCGCCGCAGTCCAGGTCAGCCTAGTGGGGTATTGATCTGTATCTGACTTGCTTGGATGAACCCCGGCACCTAAACTTTCATGTCCATGTGACATTGGTCTCCTGCCCGTTCGTCGTCTATCGCGAGCCCGTCTGCACTCTGAGCTTGACCAACAACTGTCAAAGTCAGCCCTTATCTCTGATGCGGGGTTCCCACAAGTGGATTGAATATTCATCCAGTCCCTCGCGTTGTCGGGCTCGGACATGGTTTGCAGTGGAGAAGCGCCACAGTGAATCAAGTCCGGACATCACGGGACCAACACGACTGTGCTTCATGTTACAGAAACACAGCGGCGGCCAACAGTGGATCATTGCCACCGAATCAAATCGTAAAGAGAGAATCACGGAACCGGTCTGACTGTTCGTGTCCCACGCTTTGAATATCCTCAGCCTGCCCCGTTGTACTGTACCTGCATCAGGGACGTAGGCCGAAGCACAGCGATCGCCGGGTGATCGACGGCACCACGGCTGAGGGTTCTCTGTGCTGTGGCGAGTGCGTGCTCGGCTAGTGCCAAGTGTCCAAACAAGGACAAAGGCAGCCTTTCAGTGTCGCCCAAACAGTCGTTGTACAACTCTGACGACTGGGATGACCCCCTTTAACGATATCGACAGCAGAAGGACGGCCTGAAACTTTGGTGGGCAAGTCGTATAATCGCAGTATAATCGCAGTATCATCACAGTCTCACTGGTAAAGCTAATGCAATCATCGGTTCGACATCAGAGCTGCTGTGGTGGGTTGATGCGACTGGTCAACGCTGCAGATCTCGACCTCTCCAACGGTGCTATACACAGTAGTGCTGTACAATCGGCGACAGCCTGACCTCTTGGATTGTGACCCGACATGGCAACAATACCGGGTAAAGATAAAGATGTTTCTTCTGGAGCAACGGACGCAGCGGTGGCGACGTCGACATATATCGACCTGACGACTCTCGCCGCTCCAACGTTCTCACCTCATACACATGCGAACGCACTGGTCTTGGCGACCAACAACCCATCCGACCCGATAATGGACCTGACAACGCCATTGTCCAAGGCTCTCTTCGACCTGCAAGAGATCAACTCTCACATCGACACTCTGACGTCTCGGTCGGCAATCGACATCCTCAGCTATACGGCCACGCAGAATGAGGCGGCCCAACGGATTCTCGACCGCGTTGAGGATGAACGGGCACGGTTGAACGGGAGCTTTCAGCGGTTGGAGCGAGAGGTCCTCGGGCGATATGAGCGTGCCCTGGCGGCGCAGACAGGGGCAGAGCGGAGCTGGCACGTGTTGAACCTGGGCCGTGCCGTTCAGAGAGTGCTGGGCCTGGCGAGGCAATTTGAGACCGTCCTCGCCGAGTCGGCACTGGGAGCCGGCGGGTCGAGGTTGGGCAGGGAGGACCACAAGGCCCTGTTGCAGGCCTGTTACACGCTGACCTCGTTCCGAGAGATCATGGACCGCAAAGAGAGTGTCGACCTGGGCCGAGTCAACCTGGTCAAGACCGTCCGCGGGAGGATTTTTGAGGATGGGGAAGCGAGGATCCTGGATTTTGCGAGAAAGGTGGTGAGAGAGTTTGCCATCAGCAATCTCGTCGGTTCTGCCAGCATCTCCAGTCCCACTTTCAGGGAGGCCGAGGACAACCGGGCCAGGTTCACCAGCGCCGTGCACATCCTCTATCTCCTGTCTCCGGCACCCGCGCATGATGGCGAGAAAATGAAAAAGGACCAGTTTGTGCCCCAACATCTCCTACGTGCGCTGCAGAGCTATCTGCAGACGGCCATCACGTCGAGCTCCGCTTCCATGGGAAGAGCACTTGGTCAGCTGCCCACGCTGGAGAAGACATTATTGGAGGTCAGTGCGCGGTGCCAGAATGTCGTTGCCTTGGAGCTTCTGCTGAAGGGAATCCAATCACCCAAGCATCCGCTCCTCCAGCAGGAACGGCGGAGGTCGGGGAGGACAGCGCGGCCCGCGAACGGCGAGGGCGATGATGAGATAGCGGCTGCGAGGGGGGCAGGAGGAGAGGAAGAAGAGGAAGAGGAAGGGGAAGAAGGGGAAGAAGAGAGCAGGGACAACTTGCTCAATCTCCTCCTTCGTGCGTTGGATACCCCGTCATTGCCTTCTTACTTCTGGCGATCGCTGGCGTCGTCCATGTCGGCGCGTTTGCAAGAAATCCTCAATCGGGGCGGCGTGGTGGCGAGGACTCTGAGGAGCCAGCGTGACCATGTCCGGAATGAAATCAGGGAATGTGTGCTTCGTGGGTCTAGGCTGCCTCAGAGTGTTGTTGCCAATGAGAGCCGGACTGACCAAGGAGAGATCGTGCGCAATTGGGAACGCGAAGCCGCGGTGATGGTTGGGAGCGTCGTAGGCCCCCTAGGAAGATAGAGCAAAGCACAACAAAAAACGACAGCCACAAGAAAGAGCGATGCACCAATGGTTGTAAAGAGTTTAGTGTTTTGGTACAATGATAAACCCTCTCATCAAGAGCGACACGACGCCCTGGGCCATTTCCACTCATCAAGTCCCGGCGTAAATTGCCGGCGAACGCACTCCATGCGATTTCCTTCGGGTATACATTTGATATACAACTGCCGGATGGCATCAGGCGTCTCCTCTGTCAAACAAAAGTTCCGCGGGCGTCGCTGCGTACCATTCGGCTTTGCCTCTGCTCACCACAATCAGGTCTGCTAATGACCGCCCTCGTCATGAAAGCCAGCCAGACTTGGGCTTCTCTGCTTTGGCCTTGGCTGCCATCTTTGCGTCGTCTTCTTGGATCTTGGCAATTGTTTGATCCCGTTGATATTCCATGACTCGCTTCTCTTTAAAGTACTTGATCTGTGTGTCACATCGCGTCAGCTCATCACCGTCCGTGACGTGTCATCTGGCCGGCCGAGCGGTCGTATATCGAGGCAAGACTGACCCAACTCCGTGCACAATTCCTCTCGTAATCGGCGACTTCTTTCGGACACACTTTTCTCGCCTTCTCATCCTCTCGAATGGCGTCGAGAATATCATGCTTGTCCAGACACTCGAAAAAGATGTCCCGTGATTCATAACATATTTCCCTCGCGCTTCGATCCGGCGCAACGTAGCCGCCGTCTTTGGACTTTGGCCGTACCGAAGCTGGCTGCGGTGGGGACGCGGATCCCGTCAACCAATCTGGCAGGCCATATGCCATGTTGCGGGCCGGGTTGGCGGGAGAAATGAGGTGCCCGTGGGGAGAATGACGGGCGTCGGAGTAGAACAGAACGTCCAAAGAGAGGTCCGAGGTGATGTCGTCTGAATCTGCCAAGTTGTTCTTCAGGTCAAGCAAGAGATGGGCTTTTGCTGGACGAGCTTCAGAAATCCACAGCCCGACGGTCGGCGAAAAGATGGCCGAGGAACACGTGATGCGAACTCCGGAGGCTTGGAGCCGTGGCTGTTTGGGCTTGTCCATATACCTTCTCTTCGTCGAAACCATCGCAATGGCCTTCATGTTCCACTCCCCGTCTATTCTCCGGTCTTGGTGGGCGCAAATAATGTCAGTCTGATTACTTCCTGGCCACCTACTCTTGCTGGAGCGGATGCCACCTCGACGGAGAAAACCAGCTCGCGCAGGCGCCCTTACAGATCTCCCCCCTCTCAAAATCATCCGTTGGATCGTGCTCCTGCAACTGTCTTACTACCTCACTGCTCTCATCTTGATCCTCTTCACGACTCTTGTGCTCGGCCAAAGATTCTCCATCGCCTTGATCTTCGATTGGCACACCGTGAGAGGGGACAACACGCTCGGTTGGACCATCGGCTTCCTTTGGCTGCTGACTGGATTTATAACGTGCGCACCTTTCCGATCATGGATCCAACATGTGTATACAGAGCACTGACAGTGGTCTAGTGTGATCCCTATTCTCCTGCTTATCTCGCGGTCCAAACTAGTTCTCGACTTCGCACTGACCTTACACTTTTTCCATTTAACCATCACTTCCCTCTACACCAGATCACTCCCTACAAACCTACTCTGGTGGGGTCTGCAAGCGGCCAGCGCATCGTTGATGGTCATCCTAGGCGTCTGGGCCTGTCGATACCGAGAGTTGCAACCAATCTCGTTCGGCACCGGAGGACACAAGGCGGCACAAGTGTCTGCGAACGGCTCTGCCGATGTTGATGATCATGTGCGCGGGGGGGGAGCCAGTGGTAGAAACGTGGATGCGGGCCCAAGTTATGAAATGGTTGGTATGAACAGAAATGGCGAAACCGTATGAGCAGGTCGATGGACAGACTCGCCCGCGGTTCTTCTCCTGCATGGTCTAAGAGGGGCATGATCCCTCCAGAACACTGGCCATGGTTGACGTTCACTCCTTTGACACATCGCTGGACACGTCGTTGGATTCTCAGAATCCCAACCAGAACATGACTACCCCGGCACGGCGCTGCTGAACCTCAGCCGGACCACAGAGTCCATGCGATAGAGCGAACCTGACCAGCTCGAATGGACTCCAGTTGCAGGTTTACTTGATCACCGATCGATCAGAGAGCTGGTTGCACGTCAGCAAAGAAGAGCTCAAGACATATCTGCCCATCACGCCGACCACCGCACAGTCACGATCCATAATATTTCGTCCGATCTAAATCCTACACATTTGTGCAATTGTCCTCACATGATGAGTCAAAGTCGACTCAGATGACATCTTGGATGCAAAGTGTGAAAGCAGTCAGAAGAACAGCAAACATGGCCAAGACCTGTTGTGATCGCTGTCTTGGAAATAGCAATCAGGAATTACGTTTTCCCCTTGAATATCTTAGGACAAGGCACACAGTGAAGGTTTTACTCGCGGCTCCCAAGACATCTTGCTTCGCTGGCGACTGCGGTTCTACGCCTGCCAACGTGTGAATGACAGACTAAAGCCTGACAGGTCCCACCTCGACCGGGGCGTTCAGTACGCGTCGAAAGGATTGATAGGACCAAATTGACCCGCCCATTAGTTTCCGTCTCTAGACACCAGAGCTGTCGAACCGGATGGTCAGTTAACTCATTGCAACACATGTCAAGCGGTACGACTTCCAACGGGAACCGCTCAAACCACCATGGACCATGAGCAAAGTATTATTTTTGACCTGCTCGAGCACCTCATTTAGCACCTCCTTCCCGTGGACCTCTGTTACCTGACGCTCCGGTCGTTTCAAAGAAATTGAACACCAATCCACCCGACCAACTTTGCGACCCAACCAATTTCTCCTGTTGCCCAGGGGCAAATTCTATCCAGCTACTCTCCCTATAAGGTTCACGTTGAATCACAGCATCACTGGTGCTATTGTTATTTGAAAGATGACAAGAACAAGAAAGAAAAGGGAGAACCAACACTTGATTGAGGTCTAATCTAAGTTCTACTGTTATATTTCTCATCTTGACAAGTTAGATTGGCCATCCATCGCCTTTGGCAGGGAATTCTGAATTCCCACCACAATTCGCACAGGCAAAGCAGGGCCCAGGGCAAAAGCGTGAGAAACCGGATTGACAGGATGGTTCATCCAGTCAGGCTAGGAGGCCACAATCCCAGTGTAGCCGTGGAATTCCTTCCCATCCTCTGCCAATATCTCGGGCAACTCCTTGCTTCGGAAGCTTTCCCAAATGCCCTCTTCTTTCGGCTCCCAGCCGAGCTTGCGCAACCTCATGGCACGACTCCTGGAGTTCAGAGCAATCGCCGCTGGCGTGTGTGACCCAAAAAGGTCGCCGTACATGTCCTCCGAGATGGTCCTGGGCTGCGGGTCCTGAATGTTGCCGGCCTCGTACAGAGCTTTGCCGACCTCCTGACTGACTTCGAGCCAGGACGACTCGTGGCCGTTTTCGCAGAAAAAGTAAGGGTTCTCCAGCAGTTCTCGAGGATCAGCGGTCTCCATGTAGTGCAGGAGCACAATATACGCGCGGGCCAGGTCCAGGACGTGGATCTGGGACTCGACCGGGAGCCCTTTGCCGACGAGGGGGACGAAGCCGTGTTTCAGAGCGAAGCGGGTGACGGTGGGGATTTGAATGGTCAGGCGACGATGGGAAGGGTTGAACCCGTAGATGACAGGCGGGATCATGATGGCTATCTTGGCCGCCTCCCCGATTGCTTTTTGGCCCCTCAAGATGGCGAGATCGATTTGACGGTGCGGCGCCGTGTCGGGGAGTGCATCGATGTCTTCGCGCTTGTCGTCGTAATAGATCTTGTCACCTTTGAATTCTCCTCTGGAGTCGTCATCGAGGACGCTGGTGCCGCTGGTGTGGATGTAGATGGTCGAATGGCCATCCCTGGCACGTCGAGCCACGCCGTCAATGATGGCCTGTGCCGAAGGTAAGTGGTCGGCGGTGGCAATATGGAAGATAATGTCGTGCTCAATCGTTTGGCTGGTGATGAGCTCTTTATCATCCAGGTCTCCGATGACGGCCGAGGCTCCAGAGGCCTGGATGTTCTCCGCGTGCTCCTTTCTGCGCACGAACCCAGTGACAATATAGCCTTCGCCAATCAGGAGTTCGAGGACATTCCACCCGATGAAGCCGGGACCGACAATGAATACCTTTTTACCCACGGACATGGTCGATGTGCAACTTGGTTTGACTTCTCCAGAAACAACATGGAATTAAAGGTAGTGATAAGACGGAACAATTTCAACGGAACAATTTTCATATTGCCGATTCCCGTTAGATCCATATTGGCAGCAAATGGCGTCAAAAACAGTCCGGATCTTTATCGACACTCTGCCCTGATATTGAAGCCTCAATTTATAAGCACATGGCGGCACACCCAGATTTGGAGATTGATCCGCGGGAAAAGTGCCAAAGTACAAGATGTGCAACCGAGGATGACCGCGCGTGTCACAATGGGCGACCCGCACTGGGGTTGTCAAATCTTATACAATTGACCCATCAATACCCGTCCTTAGCACTCGACGGACATAAGAATTACATTCAGGAGTAAGTCATGAATGGAGGTTGAGGTTGCCGTTGCCGTGGATATTAGTGCCAAGGTGCCATCCCGGATTGGGCGGCGTAAACTATGACGTTCCAACCACTAACTGGAAGGCGCCCTCTGGATTGCGAAGTGAAAACGGCAGCAGCGATCGCGAGGACCTGTGGTCAAATAATCTAAAAGACAGAGTTACAATATGTCGTTTCAGCTCTCTGATGATGAACTTCCCGAGCTCAGCGAGATTATCCTAGCTCCTCACACACGCCCTCGACGGCATTCCCCAAGGAAGCAGTCAGCCATTGTCCAAGACGATTCCACCTCATCAACGTCGAAGCAGATCTCGTCCACTGCCGGGTGTAGACAGGCCCATCCCAGTCCGTGCAAAGAACCTCAAAGCCCTTCTCCGAAGGCTGCCTCAAGACCTGTACCCACACCTCAGGACATACCCGCCTTACCTCAAAATGTCGTCATTGGCAAGACGACGGCGACGTCGAACAATCGCCGTCTTTCACCTTCGCATCGCCCGCTCCCACTCAAGCTAACCCATGTCAATTCGTTACTCCTTCCCCTTTCGAAGATGGCGCTGAATGGGCAGAAACCCGAGCCAGATGCGTCCAGGCCGAACTCGCAAGTCAGAACAAAAGCCGTTGGGGCGAGGAGCCAGCAACGGATAAGGTCAGATATGAGGACGTCAGAAAGTCGTTCGTCGGCCCGGGAAAGCCGACAAAAAGGAAAGCTCCTCCAACGCCATGCGAGTCGATTTGTCCTCAGCGAAGCGAGATGCCTCGACGATGAGGAGGAGGAGAGTGACGAAGACGAGGATACCGATTTGAGTGGCTTCATTGTTGACGATGATGCCGAATTGAGCTATTATGACTCTTCTGCGTCGGAGTCGGAAGACGACAATAGCAAAATAAAGCGAACGGTCCCCAAGGTAGCCCCTCGAAAGAGACTACAACGCGGCTCGCCGACGAAAAGACGTCCAAGCATTGAGGATGAGGCCCTGGATTCAGACAAAGAGAATGGTGGAGACCGTGGTCTGTCGGCTGCTTTCCGAGACATGCGACTGAGTGAAGACAGGTCGAAACACGCCTCCTCCCGAGAGATGGAAGTGATTGATTTGACCTCTTCTACTTCGTCCTCTCCTATCAGGCCGCCAGAAGGGCCGCGAGGAGAGATCACATCTGATCGTGGTCAAGATCGAATGCCCCGGGCAAAAGGGATTTCAGACACGGCCAATTCTCTCAACACCTTCGATGCGGTCTTAAAATTCTCCCCGCAGGTCCCATCCAAGTCTGAGGTGGACCGGCCAGTCGTTGAAATGGCAGACCGGGACACAGAGAGCGTTCCAGACAGAAAGAACGAGGCCGGATACAAAACTCCGCCAGCCACCCCGCCTCGATCACCCTCAAAGCTCAAATCGCCGTCCAAGCTGCTATCGCCCTCGAAGAGATCCGGGGCCATACCTCGTTCACCGCATCGCCCGAGCATGGATGCTTTCTGGGATCACCATATCGTCAATGAATGGCATGATCTGTACTCGCCCAAAAAAGTCCCCGTGACTTCACCACGCAAGCCTGGACGTGCCCGCTTCAAGATCTGGTCCGATTCCGAAGATGACAGCGATAATGGTCCTTCCCGACAAGGTTCAACCTCATCCCCCAGCCCGTGCAGCTCTCGCCCGAAGGTCAAGTCCAGATCGCAATCGCCGTCCAAGGACCCGGAAAAGGCCGAGAAAAAAAGGCTGGCCGACGAGAAGAAGGCTGCTACCGCCCGTAAGAAGGCATTCGACCTCCGTAAAGAGCAGCTTGCTTGGGACCTTCTGCATGAACTTGATACCAACGTTACTGGTTCGCAGCTGGGAGACCTCACAGCCAGCACCGGGGGGATCCGCGTGGTTTGGTCAAAGACCCTGCGGTCGACCGCTGGTCGTGCCAACTGGAAGAGAACAGTCACGAAACCGTCCGGATCGCCCATCAAGGGTGGAGTCGCTGAAGGAGCCGGGATCAAGGTGCAGCACGTCGCTAATATTGAGCTTGCAGAGAAAGTCATTGACGGTGAAGATCGGCTGGTGAACACGCTCGCGCACGAGTTTTGCCACTTGGCAAACTTCATGATCAGCGGCATTCGTGACCAGCCCCACGGAGCGTCGTTCAAGAACTGGGCAGTGAAAGTGACCAAGCATTTAAGTCAGTCTGATAATGAGACCTGGAAGAAAGTCGAGGTGACGACCAAGCACAGCTATGACATTCACCACAAATATCTGTGGGTATGCGTCGGCAGAGATCGGACCAAAGCCATGGAGTTCTTGAACCTGGACGGCGACGAGGGATGTGGCACCGAGTATGGAAGGCACTCGAAGAGCATTGATCCTGAGAAGCATCGGTGTGGAAAATGCAAAGGCCGCCTGATCCAGGTCAGACCGAAGCCGAGAGCAACGGCGAGTCTAGTCAAGAGGCTGCCGCGGAAACTGGAGAAGGGCGACAGCATTGGTGGATTGGAGACCATGGTGGAGACGGTCGAGTTGGGTGATCGAGCTTGTCCTGTTGTTGTGGAAGTTTGACATCGTGGACTTTCAGTTGGAATCGGTTTATGTTATGGTAGCTAATATCCAGCCATCGATGGAAATAAGTAGGCGGATGGATAGAGAAGAAGCTATCATCACATGTCATCTGTGCGAAACACGAGGCCAGTTTTTTGGGACATGCCTTCTTCGAGCTTTGTTGCAATTTCCATCCCACATCTGTCTTGCGGCCTGCTGTTTACCCACAATATTGACGCCCGTCCTGTGACCATGTCTTTGAACTGTGGGACTTTGCCCAGGCACGTAGGGTTGACGAAACCGGGAGCTAGCCAATTAATTTCACTCGAGCCTTGTGAAGCTGCTGGGCAGGGGAGACTTGAGCTTTCCAAGAGTGGGAAACCAAGGGTGCGATGAATTGTTAGGTGGATGAGAACCAGTGGATGAGGACCAGTGGATGAGGACCGGTGGGTGAGGGCCGGTGGATGAGGACCAGTGGATGAGGACCGGCGGATGAGGACCGGTGGATGAGGACCAGTGGATGAGGACCGGCGGATGAGGAGCGTATGGCTGACCATGCCTGTCAGGTTGCGCCTCAGACATCGCTCTTTCGGCAGTCTTTAGAAGCCTCCCCAGTGACGTCGGTCCATTTTCTCATTGTCTGAAAAGCCCAAACTCTCTTACGTCTAAAGTCGAGATGATTCTTTGCATGATCTCTTTGGCCACCGTTTCTGCGTTTGCTTTTCCCTCATCGGTGTTGATCTCCTTCATCGGGACATTGATCCAGACGCAGAGATCCGTGTCGTGCTTTTCTATCCGAACCAGAAGCTGATAGACCTTGGTGGTCGTGCTGATCCCTGTAAGTTGGGGCGGTCCGTGCGGAGTCCTCCGAACTTCCTGGCTGAGGATGGTGCCTTCCAGCAAATAGGCTGGATACTCGTTCAAACTATCCTTTGGCATGATAATCCGGTTCGCATCCCCAAGGGGCATGGCGAGGGAGTCTGGCGGAGCAATCACGTCGGTGAAATGAAACTGTGTCGCGGTGTTGTCGTCTGGTTGGTGGACGTATGAGTTGACCTCAAAGATGATATGGGTGAGCGTCGACGGAGAGAGAAATACTTCTTGGTGGTCGGGGACCTGCCGAAGCTGACTATAGATGGACGGCATGTTAATGAGAGCTCAAAATCGGCCATACCAGTTTCGTATGGATTGAAAACTGAACAGAGGATCCTTGCGGAGACTGGGACTGATCTATCCCTGCCAGAGAAATCTGGAGGACGATACGGGACCGACGGCTCGGAAAGAACAAGAAATGACAAGTCCGTTCCTGTTCAAGGGAAGGGATGGGAATCACGTGGAGACGGTACAGACAACAGAAGACGTTCGCAACCACTCACCTGGCGTCGATGAAAGCATTTGGAAGCTCGACGGAGAGGGCCCCTCCATAGAGCTCTCTGTCCCCGTAGCTGGACATTTTTGTTTGATCTCGCCTTCAGCCGGTTCGAGTTTGAATTCGGGATCCAGGGACACAGGTACCGAAGACGTCTGCCCGAAATGCTCCTCGCAGGAAAAAAGATACCAACAGGTGAATTGTCCACAAAGTCAAGCTGTGATCATTCGAAGGTGAACCAGGTGTTCTTGTTCTCAAGCCTCGCTGGATCGATCTTTGTCACCTCGAGCACGGCGCAAATGGTGATCAGGCAGGCCATAGGAAGGCTGCGGTGCTTCGATTGTCAAATGCAGAGCGCCAAGCCTCAAGGCCCCAGTATGCTAGAAGTCATCGATCTCAAAGGCAGTGAATGGTGCTATGCGTCACTCTAACCTTGTGCAAGAAGACGGTACAGCGGTAAGATAAAGTGTCTACACCACCGTGAACCCGTGCTCCTTCATGGTAGCCTTTGCATTCTCTGCTGCGACCTGTCGATGTGAATATATTAGTCAAAATAGCGCTAAGGCGGATATATCGACATCAGCTATATTTGCACCGAGGAAGTGCCATCTTTATAACTCGGCGCTGGCACACTGGCTGATGGAGTGAGGAAGTTGGAGTGAAATGCTAACCTAGCCGCAGTCTAACTGCTACAATACAATATGCCTTTAGGTCTCGGACCCGTCGACTCGACTTCCTTCATGTTCGCTATGGAGAGCCCAGAGCTGCATCCCTGATTGGCGTCAGCGATGCTGGCCTCAAGTGTATCGTCGTGTACCGCTTGCCAGTATTTTAGGCTCGGCGGGATCTGCTCAAACAATATCACGCAAGAGAGTTGAGAACAAAGACAATCGGGGTTGGTAACGTAAAGTAACCACCCCAGGATTCACTATTTAGACTCCATCAATGCTGTAAATTACATTGAGGCAAAGCAGTCTAGAAGCACTGGCTGTGAACTCAAAAGAGTCCCTCTTGACACGACTCGAAGCTCAAACCCACACATCCCTAACCTCCATGTTTACAACAAGATCATGCCGGCACCGGAGACAAAGGCCACAGACAGATAAAGGACGACCTGGATGAGGCCAAAGCTGCTGGGTGTAGAGAATCCCGGCACACCGGCACTGCTGCTGGAATGGCTGCTGCCAGAGCCAGAGCTGGAGCCGGAGCTGGAGCCGGAGCTGCCGGTGCCGGTGGGCCTCGATGTCACGGTGCCTGTGCCCTGGCCGCCAGCTTCGCTGATCAAAGTCTCGCAGGTGCCGGTCGGGTTGGTGGGCGATACCGTCTTGGCCGAACCAGAAAAGTCACAAGCTGAAGCACCATTGCCGGCCGAGACCTGTTCCTCATAATAGGCATTCAAAGCCCATCCCAGCTGTTGATTCGCGTTGCACATGCCATAGGCGCCGTAGTCGCCGGTGGTAGCGTTGGCCGCAATGCCGTCACAAACACCGTTGGCCAGGCCGCACACGACCCCGAACAGCGTGCCGATGTCAGTCTCGTTGACATTGTTCGGGACGCAGGTCAAGGCGTTGAACATGCACTGGCACAGCTGCTCGTTAGGCGTCGGAGGGAGATTCGACGAAGCTTGCCAATCAGAACCGAGGGTCGGGCAGGCCTGTGCGGCCGTGTTTGTCGGGTTATAGGAGTTCGAGTTGACGCCAGTGGGATCGATCTTGGCAATCTGAGAAGACAAGGCGTTGAAATCGGCCAGTGTGCTGACAGTGTTGCCATCCACCGAGACCAGACCTGGGGAAGATGATTAGCAGGGGGTGTCAAACCAGGCTGCGTTGGTTTTACCGTAGTCGTTTGCTTCCTGGAAGTACATGTAGACAATCCCGCCGGACCAGACCGGCGTCATCTCAGGACCGTACAACGCCTGCACCTCGGTGAACTCACGTGGCTGCACCGTGTTGCAGCCGTACTCGGCAAAGAAGACGGGCACATTGTAGGAGGCGAACTCTGCCGTCCGCTGGTCATAGCCCGACTCGGTATAACTCGAGTTGCCGCACCACGAGTAGATGTTGTATCCCCAGAAATCAATGGCATCAGCAGAGTCGCCGCAGTCAAAGTAGTCGGCCAGGTTCACCCGAATGCTGGCGTCGTCGTTGGTCGCATAGCCGACGCCGATGGTGCGGTAGTTCTTCTGTTTGATGTAGGCCTTCATGTCACGGACAGCAGCCTTGACAAACGCACTGGCGTCGGTGTTGGTGCTGTTGTTGGAAACTTCATTGCCCGCAAAGAAGCCCAGGGTGTTGGTGTAGTTGGCCATGACATCGATGACCGACGTGTACCGCGCATAGAGATCGTCGTTCCAGGTGGGGGAGTCGCGGTTGATCGATGTTCCCGGCGAGGAGAGGTCGGCAATCACATAGATGTCGGCATCAGCCAGCATCGCCATGCATTCGCTGTGATCTTGATCCGGGTTCAAGGCATAGACACGAATGACATTGGTGCCCAGTTGGGTCAAATAGGGGATATCTCTCGAACAGCTCGCCGGGTCGGATAGAGGGTCGACGTAGGCGTCAGAGCCACCGCTGGCGCTGGCTGGCGTCGTACCATTGCCGAGATAGTCCTCTGAAACAAAAGAGGTGAGTGAGTGCGCGGGACGGACAGCAGCATTAGACCGCCACCATAGGGGACGAACGTACGTTGATAGGCAACGCCTTTGATGAAACTGCAACACACGTGAGTCTGATATCGCCAACACAGAGAGCTTCTGCCACCGCTTACAATTGTGTTCCATTGGATTGATAGAAGAATTTGGAGCCCTGTCACACCCACGTGTCAGATTGCTGAACCTGGCCGACCGACCTCCGCCCATGCACGCTGCCCCGGACCTACCTTTATCACGATAGGGTCTACAGCTGCAAAGACCGAGTTGAAGAGGACTGCCGCCGCGGCCACAACCGTAGAGATCGCTCCAAACCTCGTCATGGTGGTGGGTGTTCACCAACTTTGGCGCAAAGGAGACGAATCGAAGTCGAGGGTGCGCACCGCCCCGTTTCGAGGGAAAAGCAATTAGAAGAGTCCACAAGCGATCGGAGCGAAGGACAAAACGAGAGGGAGGAAAGAATGTCACGAAGGGCAAGAAAGACAAGACAAATCGAGAACTGTTGAACCCGTGGACACAGACAGAGGACTCTGAGATGGAGGGAGGAATCCAGGGACAGCTGTGATCATTATTTTGGCCCGTCCACGCCAGCTCACGCAAGCGCAGCGCAGTTGCAGCGGCTGGTGCAGCGGCTGGTGCAGTTCGGCCACCGGAGGAGGGTAGCCAGCGACCGCTCCAGGACACTGACCGAGTCGGGGAAAGAGCCAAGCTCCATGCACCACAGACAACCTGGATCTGGTTTTTGCCCCCTCTCTAGCTGGTCTCACGCCGCTCCGCTGATGCAGATCGGGTTTCGCGTCCAATCTCCTGAGCACAGCGACGCGCGTACGGTACGATGCTGACTGTGAGTATCGGCTTCAACAAAGAAGTCATGGCTCGTACAGCCGGTCAAAGAGGCATGCCATCTCGATTATCAACATTTCGACTGTGTCAGTGACTGGTGAAACTGCACCTGAAGCCAGACATCCCGAGTCTCACGGGCAAGACATGCAGTCAGGCTGGTCCCAGTTCTGGTCCGAATCTCACAGGCAAGGCACAAATCACACTGATCCATGAAGTTTTGGTACGAGACTCCAGAGATAATTATTGTAACATGTCCATTTGCCTAAGAACATTGCACGAACAGATCGATAGAGTCAGTTGTCTCAGCTTTGCAGCTCGACAACAGCAGACGCTAACCATCCTGGCAGAAGGTCATGTTCTTGAGAAGTACAACAGGAAGAAGTGGACAAGCCGCGAGCATCCGGACAGAAGAAGCAAACTCCAGGTGCGTCGATGACAAAAAGTTCTACATTTGCAGACACTGGAAAAGCTGGTGATTTGAGGCCGTGTCCCCGATTTATCTGTTGGGCTCAAGCTGCATGTCTCACCAGGCCGCCGTTAGTGGCCGCCGATATTGGAGCTGCTGTTCTCAGGAAGACAGGCTGTGTCACATTATCCCTGCGAGTCGGTCGGTCTTGACCTCAGGGATGAGCTGACCCACCACCATCCACGGGTTTTTTCTCTCATTGCCTGTCATTGAAATTACCATTCGTAGAACCCGAGCATTGACCTGATTGGAGGGTGGCCCCTTTTCCAAGACTCGGGCCATCCACTTTCTGCACCCCAAGTATCCATGATCCCACCTCTGGAGAGACTTGGGCACATTAGTAGTCATCGACCGTCGATTGTCGAGCACAAACGTCAACCTTAAATATAGCATTTGCCACTCGTGCATCGACGATGTCTCCTCGATTTTCCCGTCCCACCAAAGCTTGTTTCACTTACCCTGCTCGTATGAAGCCGTGTCTGACACTGCCTCACCTGCCTTTGGAGCCGGAGGGAAATGGTCTCCATTCTCGTCCCAGCAGTCGTCTCGGTTGTAGATTGCAGATGGAAAGGAAGATCGGCCAGAGCAAGCTGGTCCTGGTCCGAGAGCAGACAGGAGACAGCTGACACCACCGGCGTCAATAGCTGCTGATCCGTTCTCCAAGGCCACCAGACGTGCTGTGCCGCTCGGGGCAGGGTACCAAGTCCACGCCACAGCGGACCGGATGGAAAGCACGGAAAGCGTGTTGTGTCCTGCGTAAAGATACACAGAAGCAAATCATCATCGCCATCATCTTTATCGTTATCGTGGAATGGGCTGGTCGGGCAAAAAAGACTCGGCAGACAGCGCCGTTCTCTGCTGCCAGCCTGCTGAATTTGGCCCCGTCGAAAGGTCGGTGGACACGTGTGCCAGCTCCTTGGTATCGCTATTCTGAGTTTTCCGCCCTCCGCACTTCCGGCGCAGGATGATCAAGCAGAGAATGTCCGTCCGAGACGCGGTCGAGATTGGCAGGGATACAACCGCGACTTGAAACCTAGGTTGTGTACCTTCATACTCTCTACCGTGGCAAGCAGGGTAGCAGTTGAATTGTGACCAGATACCCAGGTACTGACGGTCTCGCTGTTGCTCCTGTAGAGACAGGACGACCGTGAAGGTCTCAGACCAATCGATCGGCCCAACCCACGGCCGTGTACAGCCACACTGACGCGCCGGTTTTTCTCCAGTCCTGCCTGCTCGGAGATAGCCCAGCCACGGACGATCATGCCCTATGCCGTAGTCGTCGGCTGCCACAGATAGCAGCGAATCTGACTGGGCAGGGTCAGTCCGTAGTGCGGCAGAGGTGCGAATAAGATGGCACCCACAGGGTGTCGCAATCAAGGCAGAAAGACGAATGGCGGATGCCGACTGGAAATAAACTGCGCCTTAGGCGTACCTTTAGTCATATCAGGCGAGGCCGTCCTGGCTGACCTGTATCACGCCAGGCCGCAATCAGCAAGGCTGGCAAGGCAGGAGGCATAGTTGCGGGAGGCGGGCAGCGGGCCTGTGGCGTTGGGCGCGTGGATATCCCCCCTGGATGGCTGCAACAAACTGGGTGGTGGTGGATGCAGAGTGGAGGCAGCTATCTTGCCTTGGCCCCTGGTCTACCAGCTCCGTGCCTGGCATGGCACCCTGGTAGTCTGTGGTGTCTGTGGTCTGTTGTCCCCCTTGCCCCCCAGCGACCAAATCAAACCTGCCACTCAAATCTCTGCTGGCCGGCCGCCCCTAACCCCGAACAAGCCGGTTGGACGCACTCCTTGACATCCTTCCTGCCTTTCGTCTCCTGCTTGGTCCCCCATCCAAGGCCGCCAGGACCCAGCCTCATTACTATTCACACTCTCGTTTCTTTTCCACATCTTGGACACTCGTTGAACCGCTGCGAGAGGGCAGGTGCCAAAGGTGGTTGACCCGGCCAGCATTTTGTCGAGTATTTGGCTGTGAGAGCTACGCCAATCGCGACGCGGACTACAGCTGCATTGGCCGAGCAACCAAATCTCTCTCTCTCCCTTTCGTTCGTTTCACAACAACGACCTCCGACCGTTTCCATCTCGTCCACCCTGCGCATACGAAGCCCCTTGAAGCTTGTCAGAGCCTGCCAGGTGACTTTGGTCTTTCCTCGACCATTTGTGCGAGATTGACGAGAAGGCCAACGACGACGACGCGGTGGCGGCCTGCATTCCCTCGCTCTCACATTCCTCGTCTATTTTCCCCCTAATCATTCGCTGCTTATTCCAACACTACCCATAATACACACTCAATCATCTGGACGCCACTTTTGTATTCAGTTGACACCCACCATTCTCGTTGGAAGGGCCCGATTTGAAAAAGTAGGTCTTAACTTTCTCCCGTTTTCTCGTGGTCGCTGACGCGCCCGCGGCTTCTACAGAGCTCTCTCCACTCATGTCTGCTCATCCGCAGGGCGGCTATGATGACGGCTACGGCCAACATCATGGCCACGACGCCTACTACCAGGATGATCACCAGGGATACAATGAGCAATATGACTACGGTCAGCAGCATGGAGGTGAAGGATACTACGACGAGGCGTAAGTGCAGGCAGCCTCTTCCTAACGTGGCACTGATCGAACCAGCGGTTACTACAACGCGGATGCGTCCAATCCCTACCACAATGATGGCGGGTACTACGAGGGCCATCAGGGATACAATGATGAATACTACGACAACCAATACTATGACCAAGGAGCTGCGGGCCAGCAAAACCAAGGTCAACGACCGAGACGACGTGGTCACGACTCCGAGGAAGACTCGGAGACGTTCAGTGATTTCACCATGAAGTCCGACATGGCTCGAGCCGCCGAGATGGACTACTACGGTCGTGGAGACGAACGCTACCAAAGCGGCTACGATGGACAGGGAGGCCGTGGTTACCGACCCCCGTCCTCTCAGATCTCGTACGGGGGCAATCGATCGTCGGGCGCCTCGACTCCCATCTATGGCATGGACTACATGAATGCGTTACCACCGGGCCAGCGTTCGCGGGAGCCATACCCGGCCTGGACTTCCGACGCCCAGATCCCGCTGTCCAAGGAAGAGATTGAGGACATCTTTCTCGACTTGACCGCCAAGTTTGGATTCCAGCGAGACAGCATGCGGAACATGTACGACCACATGATGACTCTCCTGGATTCGCGTGCCTCGCGAATGACGCCCAACCAGGCCCTCCTGTCCCTGCACGCCGACTACATCGGAGGGGACAATGCCAACTACCGTCGATGGTATTTTGCCGCCCACTTGGATCTTGATGATTCCGTCGGGTTTGCGAACATGAAGCTCGGAAAGGCCAACCGCCGCACGCGAAAAGCCCGCAAGGCGGCGGCGAAGAAGGCCAAGGAGAACCCACAGAACGAGGAGGCGACGTTAGAGGCTCTCGAGGGTGACAATTCTCTCGAGGCGGCCGAATATCGCTGGAAGACGCGAATGAACCGGATGTCCCAGCATGACCGTGCTCGTCAGATTGCGCTGTATCTGCTCTGCTGGGGTGAGGCCAACCAAGTTCGCTTCATGCCCGAAACGCTGTGCTTCATCTTCAAGTGCGCGGATGACTATCTGCACTCTCCTGCGGGCCAGAACCGCGTGGAACCGGTGGAGGAGTTTGCTTATCTCAACAACATCATCACGCCTCTTTATACCTACATCCGAGACCAGTGTTATGAGATCGTTGACGGCAAATACGTCCGGCGAGAACGGGACCACAACCAGGTGATTGGCTACGATGACATCAACCAACTCTTCTGGTACCCCGAAGGCATCGAGCGAATTGTTCTGGAGGACAAGACGCGACTGATCGACCTTCCCCCGGCCGAACGGTATCTCAAGCTGCAGGAGGTCAACTGGAAGAAGGCCTTTTTTAAGACCTACAAGGAGACGCGGTCTTGGTTTCACTTAGTCGTCAACTTCAACCGCATTTGGATCATCCACATCTCGGCTTTCTGGTTCTACACGGCTTTCAACTCACCCACGCTCTACACCAAGAACTATCAACAGCAATTGAATAACCAGCCTCACGGGTCGGCCCAATGGTCGGCCGTGGCATTGGGAGGTACGGTCGCCTGTCTCATCCAGATCACCGCCACGTTCATCGAATGGACCTACGTCCCCCGCAAATGGGCCGGAGCGCAACATTTGACGAAACGGCTCCTTTTCCTGATCGGAATGTTTGTCCTCAACATCGCCCCCAGTGTCTACATTTTCGGTGTCTCTCAGACGGGCAAGATTTCCCTCATTCTCGGAGTGGTCCAATTCCTGATCGCGTTGGCAACCTTCTTTTTCTTCTCGATCATGCCCTTGGGTGGTCTGTTCGGAAGCTACCTCACACGGAATTCTCGACAGTACGTGGCCAGCCAGACATTCACGGCCTCATATCCCCGTCTCAAAGGCAACGACATGTGGATGTCCTATGGCCTGTGGATCATGGTCTTTGCCGCCAAGTTGGCCGAGTCGTACTTTTTCTTGACCCTGTCCTTCCGTGACTCGATCCGGATTCTGACGTACAGCAAGATCCGTCATTGCGCGGGTGATAAAATCTTGAAGCAGTACCTGTGCAAGTATCAACCGCAGATCCTGCTCGGCGTCATGTTCTTTACCGACCTGATCCTCTTCTTCCTGGATACCTACTTGTGGTATATCATCTGGAACTGCGTCTTCTCCGTCGCCCGATCTTTCTATCTCGGTGTCTCCATCTGGACGCCCTGGCGCAACATTTTCTCTCGACTGCCGAAGCGTATCTACTCCAAGGTGCTCGCCACTACGGACATGGAGATCAAATACAAACCAAAGGTGCTGATCTCTCAGATTTGGAACGCCATCGTCATCTCCATGTACCGAGAGCATCTGTTGGCCATTGACCACGTCCAGAAACTGCTGTATCACCAAGTGCCATCGGAGCAGGAAGGCAAGCGCACGCTCAGAGCGCCGACGTTCTTTGTCTCGCAAGAAGACCACTCATTCAAGACGGAATTTTTCCCTTCGCAGAGCGAGGCGGAGCGCCGCATTTCCTTCTTCGCACAGTCGCTGTCGACGCCAATCCCTGAGCCGGTTCCGGTGGACAACATGCCGACCTTCACCGTCCTCATTCCTCACTACGGCGAAAAGATCTTGCTCTCTCTTCGCGAAATCATTCGCGAGGATGAGCCGTACTCCCGCGTCACGCTGCTGGAGTACCTCAAACAGCTCCATCCGCATGAGTGGGATTGCTTCGTCAAGGACACCAAGATCCTCGCCGACGAGACGTCTCAGTTCAACGGGGACTATGAAAAGTCGGAAAAGGACACGCAGAAAAGCAAGATCGACGATTTGCCCTTTTACTGCATCGGATTCAAGTCGGCCGCGCCCGAGTACACCCTGCGCACTCGGATCTGGGCTTCACTCCGTTCTCAAACGCTGTACCGCACCATCTCTGGCTTCATGAACTACAGCCGCGCGATCAAACTGCTTTACCGCGTCGAAAATCCCGAAGTCGTCCAGATGTTTGGTGGCAACTCGGACAAGCTGGAGCGTGAGCTGGAACGCATGGCCCGGCGCAAATTCAAGATTGTCGTCTCTATGCAGCGGTATGCCAAATTCAAGAAGGAGGAGCGCGAGAACACAGAGTTCCTGCTGCGGGCTTATCCAGACCTTCAAATCGCCTACTTGGACGAAGAACCGCCGGCGAACGACGGTGAGGAGCCTCGTCTCTACTCTGCCCTGATCGATGGCCACTCGGAACTCCTGGAGAACGGTATGCGGCGACCCAAGTTCAGGGTGCAGCTCTCGGGCAATCCCATCCTGGGAGACGGCAAATCTGACAACCAGAACCACGCCATCATCTTCTACCGCGGTGAATACATTCAACTCATCGACGCCAACCAGGACAACTATCTCGAGGAGTGCTTGAAGATCCGCAGTGTTTTGGCCGAGTTTGAAGAAATGACGACCGACAACGTGTCTCCGTACACGCCCGGCATTCCACCCGTCAACAGCAGCCCCGTTGCCATCCTGGGTGCGCGTGAGTACATTTTCTCGGAGAACATCGGTGTCTTGGGTGATGTGGCCGCTGGCAAGGAGCAGACGTTCGGCACCCTCTTCGCCCGTACCCTGGCACAGATTGGAGGCAAGTTGCACTACGGCCATCCGGACTTTTTAAATGGGATCTTCATGACGACTCGTGGCGGCGTGTCTAAAGCACAAAAAGGTCTGCACCTCAACGAGGATATCTACGCCGGCATGAATGCGCTGATGCGAGGTGGTCGCATCAAGCACTGCGAATACTACCAATGCGGGAAGGGCCGTGATCTGGGCTTTGGCTCCATCTTGAACTTCACCACCAAAATCGGGACCGGTATGGGCGAGCAGATGCTGTCTCGCGAATACTATTACCTCGGCACCCAGCTTCCGCTCGATCGGTTCTTGTCCTTCTACTATGCGCACCCGGGTTTTCACATCAACAACATGTTCATCATGCTGTCGGTGCAGATGTTCATGATCATCTTGATCAACTTGGGCGCCCTCCGACATGAGACCATCATCTGCAACTACAACCGCAACGTACCCATCACCGATCCTCTGAAGCCCACGGGCTGCACGAACCTGCGGCCCATCATGGACTGGGTCGACCATTGCGTGTTGTCCATCTTCATCGTCTTCTTCATCTCCTTTGTGCCCTTGGTGGTCCAAGAATTGACAGAACGTGGATTCTGGCGGGCAGCCACTCGGTTGGCCAAGCACTTCGCCTCGGCGTCTCCCATCTTCGAAGTGTTTGTGTGTCAGATCTATGCCAGCTCCATCCAGCAAGACTTGTCCTTCGGTGGTGCCCGCTATATTGGGACCGGTCGTGGTTTCGCAACCGCCCGGATTCCCTTCGGTGTGCTCTATTCCCGCTTTGCCGGGCCCTCTATTTACCTCGGAGCGCGATCGCTGATGATGCTGCTGTTTGGGACCATGACCGTCTGGGGAGCGTGGCTGATTTGGTTCTGGGTGTCATTGCTCGGTCTGTGCATCTCGCCGTTCATCTTCAACCCACATCAATTCGCGTGGAACGACTTCTTCATCGACTACCGAGACTATTTGCGCTGGCTGTCGCGTGGTAATTCACGATCGCACGCTTCTTCGTGGATTGCCTTCTGCAGACTATCGCGGACGCGGCTGACTGGTTACAAACGCAAGGTCCTGGGCGCGCCATCCGAGAAGCTGTCGGGCGACATCCCTCGCGCTCGGTTCACAAGTATCTTTTTCAGTGAAGTTGTCGGCCCGTTGGTCCTGGTCCTGCTGACCCTGATCCCGTACCTCTTTATCAATGCCCAAACCGGTGTCACCGGCAGCGACCTCAAGCCACCGACCAACTCACTCATTCGGGTGGCTATCATTGCTCTGGCGCCGATCGCGATCAATGCCGGCGTCCTCGCTGGCCTCTTCGGGATGGCCTGCTGTATGGGACCAGTTCTGAGCATGTGCTGCAAGAAATTCGGCTCCGTTCTGGCCGCCATCGGCCATGGTGTCGCCGTCGTCGTCCTCTTGGCTTTCTGGGAGGTCATGTTCTTCCTGGAGGGATGGGTCTTCACCAAGGCCCTGCTCGGTATGATCGCTGTGACGGCGCTGCAACGATTCGTTTTCAAGCTGATCATTGCTCTGTGCCTGACCCGCGAGTTCAAGCAAGACACGGCCAACATTGCGTGGTGGACGGGTAAGTGGTACTCGATGGGTTGGCACACGATGTCCCAGCCCGCCCGAGAATATCTTTGCAAGATCACCGAGCTCGGTTTCTTTGCCGCCGACTTTATCTTGGGCCACATCATCTTGTTCGTCATGCTTCCCGCGCTCTGCGTTCCCTACATCGACAAGTTCCACTCTGTCATGCTCTTCTGGCTTCGACCAAGGTATGTTCCCCATCCGTTGTGTCGTGTTTGTTGTGCGTTCACTAACTCGTCGATTAGCCGTCAGATCAGACCGCCCATCTACTCGATCAAGCAGTCCCGCCTCCGCAAGCGACGTGTGATTCGGTACGCGATCTTGTATTTCGTGATGCTCATTGTCTTCATCGTCTTGTTCTTCGGACCTATCATCGTCCGGAAATACATCACCGGTCTGCCGACAATTCCGATGAATCTGGTGCAACCCACAGGCCAGAACAACAATGACACGACGACTGGAATCACTGGCTCGGCTTTGCTCAACTTCGGAGGCGAGGCAACAGCTGCTGCCTCAACCGCGGCCTCCGCTGCTACCACGAGTGTCAACAATCCTTTCTCCAACTTCGGTGGTGGCAGATTTGCTCGATTGTAACCTAGCCAACCGAGTCTGTTCCATCTGATTCTGCGAGCAATGTTGCATACATAGGTCAAGACCATGGACGTGCATGCATACGTGGGCAAATTATGGTCCCAATGAAATTGAATCTTCTGGCCCGCGCGCTGGGTCACTAATGAATTGAGATGGCATAGACAAATCACCAGCACTGTTGTCGGACCTTGAAATAGTGACCGGTGGCAGAATATCTGGCTTTGCACACATTGAAGTGGCGTTGTGGTGATGGTAGTTTTTTCCTTTTCTTTAGACACACTGGTACTGTATATGAGTCCTACAATGAAATTGCTTACCAATGGCATTTGCACTGATATCATCCCGTTTGTGCCGTGTGAGAACCAGGCCAGAAAGCTGAGAGCAATTGGCCAATTGTTGAGCATTGTGTCACGTGACAAGCCCCCTTTTCGGCACCTGCGGTATCGCGCCCTCTGGTAGTCAGTCAACCAGTCAGTCAGTCTTTCTTGCTAGATGTGAAGGCAAGATGGATACCATGGACACGCAAGAATATTTTATGACGATTGCGCATAGGACCTCTGAACAGTTCCACAAAATCCCTGGATCCGCCATTTTTGTCCGCTATGTCAAGTCCAGTTACCAAAACGACCCGATTCGCTCCGCGGTCGAGTTGTTCCTTGTCCTGTTCGCGATCCGTTATTTGCTCTCACCCAAATATTCGACGAAACCTAACCATGTCACACTGTCGGAAGAGGTGCGTGCAAGTTGCGGGACACCGCAGGCCGCGTCGAGCGGAGTTCGCTGGCTGACCTCGTATGATAGGAGATCGATGACTTGGTCGAGGAGTGGACGCCGGAACCGCTGGTGGGGAAGACAACAGCCTTCGAAGAAGCAGAGCTGGAGAAAAGAGCTGTGATTGCCGGGTTGGTCGATGTCCGCCACCTGGATCAGATGGGAATACTAAACGCTCCCCAGGCCGACCGGACCTCGCACAAAGCTCACCAATGGGCGCAGCGTGACGAATCTGGGTTCGTACAATTTCTACAACTTTGCCTCGAACGAGAACCTCAAGGAGCGAGGCATTCAGACGCTCCGGACATATGGCGTTGGTCCCTGCGGCCCGCCAGGCTTCTACGGCACGCAGGACGTCCACATGAAACTCGAGGCTGATATTGCCGCCTTCCTGGGCACGACCTCGTCTATCATCTACGCACAGGCCTTCTCCACCATCTCCAGCGTGATCCCTGCTTTTTCGAAGAGAGGCGACATCATCGTCGCGGACAAAGCCGTGAACTATGCGATTCGCAAGGGTATCCAGATATCGAGGAGTCACGTTCGGTGGTACGAGCATAATGATATGGAAGACTTGCAGCACGTGTTGGCGAGAGTGACCAAAGAGCAAGCTCGGAAGCCACTGACCAGGCGGTTTATCATCACGGAAGGACTGTTTGAGAATGTCGGGGACATGGCCGATTTGCCCAAGATCGTAAGGACAGACAGTACACATCGAGAAGGGTTTTCTATGCTAACGGCGAACTCTAGATCGAGTTGAAGCTCAAGTACAAGTTCCGATTGATCCTGGACGAGACATGGTCGTTCGGAGTTCTGGGCCGGACTGGCAGAGGCATCACCGAGCACCAACACGTCGACTCGGCCGAAGTGGACATGATCGTCGGGTCGATGGCAGGGCCGCTGGCCGCTGCAGGAGGATTCTGCGCCGGTTCTGATGAGGTGGTCGAGCATCAACGGCTGTCTGCCTCATCGTACACCTATTCGGCCGCCCTCGCAGCCATTTCAGCAGTCACAGCCAGTGAAACCCTGACCACGCTTCAGACGCAGCCGGACCTTCTCGTGCAGCTTCGAGAAAATATCAAAGTCATGTGGTCGCAACTGGATCCCCGGAGTGACTGGATGTATTGCACCAGCGCGCCCGAGAACCCAATCATGCTGCTGGTGCTGAAGCCCGAAGTCATCTCGTCGCGGAGACTGACGCTCGAGGACCAGCAGCCACTGCTACAGGATATCGTGGACGAGGTATGTCCTGTTGCCGTGGCTCTGCCGGCATTTAGCTCCGCACCAACACTGACGTCTTGAAGGTCCTCTCACAAAACGTGCTCATCACGCAAGTAAAAACCCTTCCAGCGGGCCCGTCAGGGGCCAAGACTGAGGTGTACACCCCCCAGCCAGCCCTGAAGGTATGTCTGATGATTGGGCTGTCGAAGAAGGAGGTCGAGAAAGCGGGCATCACCATCCGGCATGCCATCACGAAGATTCTCACCAGGAAGCGGTGAGAGGTGCCGCCCTTGTTGTCTTGACTCATCCGAAGCGGGCTCCGTCTGCTCGGAATTTTTAAAGGAGGTTTGGATTGATGCCTGGACGATGTACTGGAGAGAGGGTAATGGTATAATTCCAAGGTAAATAGAGCGCAACTAATCAATTGTAAATAAAAGACCAAAGTTATTCTGACCAAACGGCGATTCCCTGGTATAATCCAAGTCGCGTCAGAATAATACATCGACTTTCTGAGCTAGTCCTAGAACCCAGAACTTGAACATTTACCCCAGCATTTGCAGAGTCTCGCTGAGTCCCTCGCTTACTCTCGTTTATCTACCCAATCGCCTGGCATTGCTGGCGAATGGCAAGGGATGGTAAGCGAGAAGCCATGGGGTCTAACCGGGGTGCGAAACCGTTAGTGTTTGGGAGTTTAACTTTGATAGACTTCTGCTTCAGTTGGCCAGTTCAATAGCAGCCGTGGGACGCCCTGGGCTCTCCCTGCCGGTTCAACGTAAATACAGAAACTGGCGGCTGAGGCAATGATGTCAGGTTGCAAGAACCGATTTCACGTAATATCAAAGCTCATCAAGGGCGCCCTTCTGTAAAGCACAGAATATTCGTTCGTCCTCAATGGTCAGGTTTAGCGAGCTGAGGCCGTTGATCATCAAGGGGATCCATGTACCTACTCGCTTAATTTGCCAGAAATTGAAAATGCGGTGTAAGAGTAGGCGAGGACTGGCCCGCTTTACAAAAAACCCAACGGAATCCGCCGCTGAATCATTTGGCGGGCGGCCAATTCCCTTCGCAATGGTAATCTCGTTCAGCAGGGCCAGGAGGGACTTGACGGCTATCTACTAGGTACAATCTGCGGCCGATGGAGGCAGTCAACCTACGCCTAAACACCACATCAACTTAAGAGTGGCACTCATGCATCCGCCTTCACCGATTGCCTCTCTCGTGAGAGGCTGCTTCAGCGTTCATCATCTCTCCTGGCGGTGGAAAGGGCGGGCAAGGCTCCGGCTGCATCATGTGAACCAGGGCAACAGCGCCAGGGGTAGAATGGAGAGAGGAAGATGGAAAAGTCATAGGTGGGGAGGACTAAGCTTGGCGTCAGGCACGTGACTAAGAGAGGCACTGACAACAATAATAAAGCAAACCACAAAACTTAGCGCTACCATCGCAGCGGTTCTTGGAGCGACGTCAAAACGGCGGGCGGTCAAGATCTGGGCTATTTCCGAACTGGCAGGCCGGGTAAACCGGAGGAAGATTTCCTGTCGGCTGGGGAAGAAGACCGTGCAGGAGTCGCCTTCCTTTTGAACATCCTTTCTATTCTTCGAGCCGTACTTCCATTGCCTCTCCTCTCACCTGGGACTACCATGACTCTGCAAATGTGCCACTGACTGGTGCTGGGACGGCCGCTGGGCTTTCTTCGTGTCAGCCCCGTATTCGCTGATCGAGCTGGCTGTGGCAAAAGCATGTGTCCAGTAAGTATATTGGACGCGGCCCCGTGTTCGTGAAGATGACAGGATTGCCTTTGCAGACCAAACAAACGTGCTTCAACCCCAGCTGGATAAGCCTCGTCAAATCACGAACACGAGTGCGGCTTCTCCTGATGATTTAGAACTTGTGGGGCATCCCTCCCCGCATTTTCACGCGCGACGTCAATGGCTTAGAGAGTCAAGGTTCAGTGGCTTGTGGACAGGGCTGGGAGCCTGCAGCTTGAAATATTTTGCCATCTTTCTGTGGTCTGATGCGCTGAGCGTGCTTTTGCTGGCCCTGCAAGCTGAAGCTGAAAGATCAGCAGGTGAGGTCAATGCGAGGCAACACATCACGCGGAGCTAGGTAAGATTTCTCCATAAATGAACCGGTCCAAGAGCGAGGACGGCCATGGACATCTGTCTCTCTGCGGACAGCATTGAGGAAACCTCATCAATCCACCACGCATCTTGTGATACAAGATCCAAACGAACCACATCATTGTCACCATGTCGTTCCCCACGCAGCCAGCCTTTATCCACAGTGGCAGTTGGGACGCAGAGTCCCGCAAGCATCCAGCCATGAAGTGGATGGAAGCGTACACAGACGCCTTCGACAGCCGGGAGTCGTGGAGCACACCCTACACTGATTGGCACGTGGAGGATTGGTACGGTGTCAAAGCAGATGGCCAGGCGACTTCCACAGGCCAAAAGGGCTGGGAAGAGCTGAAGGAGGTGTATGCCCCCTTTTTGCAACAGAAACACGAGCCATACTTCCTCGTCTGTTTCGAGACTCATGACGGCTACGAGATGATCGGCCAGGCTCTGGTCTATGGCAAGTTGCCGGGGCACCCGACGGCAGACGAGAAGAGGGTCCAAGACAGGTCCGGAAAGGAGTGGGACGTGGCCGTGCCCGGAGGATTCCACTTCTTCTACGTCAAGGGTGACGGGGCCAAGCACGGAGGGTTTTTGATGAAGAAATCCGAAATCATGAGCGATTCCATCCCCGTGGTGACGATCTTGCAGAAGCGGGGCCTGTTGAAGCAGGAGTGATGATGGGCTACCACTCTCGATGAACGGTCTCGGCGGAGGCCGTGAAACTGAGAGGAGTCAAGGAGACAATTGACATTCATTTTCACATTTCAACGCATCAAGACTATTCTTGACCTCGCAGGCATGATTCGAAAATAGATCGACGGTCTGGTTCCGGCCTGATTGTAGCAACAAACCAATCAGGTATGGACTGTGTTGCTCGGCTTGGCATGTTGGACTTGCTTACACTGACTGCTCAGGCTGAGCTTTTAGGTCTGGACCGTCGAAACCTTGCCCACGTTACAGCTTCAGCTCCCCCACGTCTCCACTTCAGGCCAACCCTCCAGCAGCTGGTTCTGGTGTACTTTTGCCCTTATCACGAACACGTGCCAAGTGGGCTAGCGAGGGAGGTAAGGAAAGATGCAGCCTTACCGGCCTGACAGTCAGCCTCCAGCCTCTTCTGGTGGAAGGGCAGGATGGTGTTTGCTCTCGATTTGGCATCTATTCTGTCATTTCCTCTCAAAGAGTCACGTCGCCGTGGTGCCGCCATATACGGTTCCATCTCACGGGCGTCGGGCGGGGGACGAGCAGTTGATGTGATTCCCTGTTTGCGGAGCGCTATCGCAGATCCAGCCTCTGTGACCACTTTCGACCAGTCGTGGTGGACGAACAGCTGACAGGTAAGGCGTAGGTTGCAGCTTGACACTGGTGCTGGATGTGACGCATGGACAATAGCTGACATGCGCTGACAAGGACACATTTGCGACTCTTCTCGTGGATTCTCGCATTCCAGTCAGCATTCGCTCATTTGGGCCCTTATGGAGGCCCGGGTAGAGCGACGACCGGATGGAGGACTCCAGTGGGTCCGGCCAGTGAGGCCGCGCCGAACTCGGGTGACCTTTAAACGGGAGCGCCGTCGCCGGACAAGTGGTCGGGTTTTTGTTGACCGTTTTGCGAGAGACGAACGGGCGCGACAGGAACTGCCCTCATTTGAAGATGTGGAGGATTTACTTGGCATCTACGTCGCGACGGGTGAAGGTCAAGGCGCATTCCTTGCCGCCCAAGAGTCTGAGGAGATGGAGGACCGCCTGTACGCCCGACATTTTGATTTTCGAGAAAGGATGGGCCGACGTCCTCACCGGGGACGACGATCCTTTTCGGCTGGCTCTTCGGGCTCTTCATCTGATCACGGCGGCGATGGAGGAGGAAGACCATCTGCTGGACCATCTGCTGGACCATCTGCTGGACCGTCGGGATGGCCACCTGGAAGACCATCTATGGGACCATCTGCGGGACCATCTGCGGGACCATTTGCCGGACCACCTGCTGGAGAACCTTTGTCGAATATTCGTCGGGAGAGTCAGCCTGAGCCCGGTAGAGTGAAAATTTCAAAACGGAGACCTACAGTCATCAGAGTACAACCACCAGCAATGCCCATCAGAAGAGAAAATGTCGAATATCAGTTTCGTCCTGGCCCACACTCCAGACACCAACGTGATGAATTTCTCGAGATGGACCGTGTGGGCAGACGTTCTCAACTGCAACCAGAGCGGCACACCGCAGAAGAGACAACATCTCTAGAATTCATCCGTCGCAGGCAGCGACACCAAGCCTACGTTGAGGAAGTATCAGATGAGACGGAAGATGAAACTGAGGTTGAGCCAGCGTATGCCGACCTTCCTCCCGAAGAGGATGACTTTAGGATACAATCTCGTCTCGAAAGCTCCAGGAGGCGTCGGACATCAATGATCCAAATCGGTAAGAGAGCGGACAATCGCGGAAGAGACGGGTCGCATGTTGAAGACGACCGCTCTTCAGGACAAGGCCGTTCTTCGATCCATATACGGGGAGGAGGGGGTGACTTTCAGGCACCGCCAACCAAGTTGAGCGCGGTTGGTGCAGGGGCTCTCTCAACTCCAATTGATGTCAGACCCAGAAAGATCTAGTGAGCGATTTCCGACTTTCATTTCATTCTCTCGAATTGATGAGGCGCGTCGCAGAACGCTGACATTGATTAGCCTCGTCTTTTACTGCACGCAACGAGGAAAGATTATATCTAGCCTTCAGCATGAAGCGTATACCACTTTCCAGGAGATTCGCGGTGCTCCCATCACAGACAGAGACCAGCTGTCTGATCTGTGGTTGGTGCGCAAATTATACGAGCACTACCGCCTCATCAACCGGCGACAGCAGAGTGCCATCTGGGACCTTCTGTCCTTGAGGACGATTGGGTTTGCCACTTTCATCCGCGTACGCGGTCAAAGCTCTTATGTTCTGAGGGCCATGACCCTAATTGATCATAGTTTGAACGGACTACTACGGAGGACAAAGATCCGGCCGGCTATGTTGTCACCGCAAAGGTGCCGGCCATATCTGCAGAAGGTGCAGCGACGTCGCAGTTCAGATATTTGCTCAAATATCCCATGCGCTCCTCCAAGCTGATGCTGCTGAAACTCGACCGTCTCGTCGCAACCACAAGCCGACGTCGGCCTGGCTTTTACGTCGTCGAAATCAAGGAGGCCCCCGATACTAGGTCAGTGTCTTGCCTTTTATAACCCTGGCAGCAACGACAGAAAATGCCGGCCCCTCTCCATCAGTCACTCACGTTCTCAGGAAGATATATTTTCTCCTCATCCTTCTCATCGCCATCAGCACGACCGGCGGGGTCATTTACGCTGTCGTCCAGGACGACGTTGGCACCGGCCTCTCCATCGCGACATATGTGCTCACCTGTCTGTCCTTGATTCTAGCTCTCCTCGCCATTGGCGAATGGCTTGGCTTGACCAAGCCAGATTCATTCGCGTTCGCGTATGATTTAGAGACGAATCAGGTGATAGGCTCGACGTACCTCGATCGAGCTTTTCAGAGGAGATCTGCTTTTTCGTCGCAGGGCCGGTGGTAGCAGGAGTCATATATGGACTCAGGAGGCATTTGCATTTGGGAATAATGCCAAGGTTGCAGGATGCGGGATGCTCCGACTCGTGCTGGATGACGGCGCCAAGCCAGAGCTGCGACACCTGCACATGCCCTCCCAGGCTGGAGCAGCCTTTGATGGTGATCACCCTGATAGATTCTGCTGAATTGCCTTGGATAGGTCACTCCCTTGGTGTGACCAAGGCCTTGATCGCTTACGAAGATGGCGCACTTTCTTCGAGGCAAACAGGCCGGCGTGCAGAATGACCTCTCCGTGGGGGTGTCGCAGGAGGTGTTCATGTTGGATGATGTAGGAGGCACTTGTCTCTGCAGGCAGCCAATGACCATCTTAACATTGATTGCAGTTTGCCCGCTACGGGATCAACTCCCAGATGTCAGCATTGGCGTACGATCCGGTTCAGTCCCTTCTCGCGGTGGGCACGACCGACTCCCATTTCGGACCGGGCACGGTGTACGTCTTTGGCCAAAAGCGCGTCTGCGTCACCTTCACGCCACCACGACGGTCCTCCATTCGAGAGATACAGTTTTGTGGCGACAAGTTGATCACGCTAGACAGTAAGAACGATGTCAGTGTCTTCAGCCTGGACAAAAAAGAGATGGTGGCCAACTATTCCCCGCCGGGCCATGCCACGGCTCTGCTGACGGATCCAAGTCTGGACTACTGCTTGACTGGGTTGCAGAATGGTGGGGATGGCATTGAAATACGAAGATTGTGCGGGATATGAGCTGATGGGCCGAGCAGGCGATATCGCGACCTACGACCTGGACAGAGAAGGACTGACGCCGTTCAAAATCCCCAATTGTTGGCGCGAAAGAAATCCCCGGGCACGCATCTTGCCGGTCGTGTGCATGCAGTTTCATCCCAAGGACATCGGTACCCTGCTGATTGGATACTCGGAAGGCGCCGTCATATTCTCCTTCAAGCAGAACCAGGCCATCAAGTTCTTCCAATATGAAATCCCTCGAGGAGCCAAAGGCGGGGATTCCAACCCGGCGGCCGTCAATGAGGCGCGGCATCCGCGACTGACACACGCGATTTGGCATCCCACGGGTACCTTTGTCCTCACCGCTCACGAAGACTCCAGTTTGGTCTTCTGGGACCCACGGGACGGCCGGCCTGTCCTCGCCAGGACGATCCAAGAGACCGATGTCAATGTGCCCCGTGGTTGGACGCCGGACCGAAGCGGCGCCGGTGCTGGCCCGGTCAAAGAGCCCTATTTTCGTATCTCGTGGTGCTCGAAAGAGAATCCCGATGATACCGGCCTGCTCATCGCTGGCGGTTCGCCGACCTCCAACCCGACCAGAGGCCTGACATTTATCGAACTCGGTCCGACGCCCATCTATCAGACATCTTCATGGGATGTATTGGCAAATCACTTCCGAAATCCCAAGAGAGTCCACGTCCTGCCCACGCCTCCCACTGCGGAGATTATCAATTTCCTTCTCATCCCTCGAACGTCTCCTCACTTCTCCGGTTCACACGATCCCATCGCCGTCCTGACGGTCTTGTCTTCGGGAGAACTCGTGACCCTTAGCTTCCCTTCTGGACACGCGATCACGCCGACAAACCAACTGCATGTCTCTTTGTCCTTTGTTCATCCCTTCGTCACCAAGACGGCCCTCGCCTTTGTGGATCGCGCCAGGTGGCTGGGGATGCGCGAGGTCCGGCAACACGGTCCCAGCATTTTGGTCGGTGGCACAGAAGGGCCCAAACCACTGAAGCGATTCGAGAGCAGGAATATCGTCCAGGCCGCACACGCCGACGGCACCATCCGGATCTGGGATGCGGGACACGGAGACCTCATTGAGAATCCCAACGTCTTGCAGGCCGACCTGGGGAGGGCGGTGGGGAGATGGGATGATATCGAAGTGACCAACATGAGCATGTCCGGTGCCACCGGCGAACTATCCGTCGGTCTCCGATCCGGTGAGGTCGTCGTTTTCCGGTTAAACCGCAATCCCAATGCCGGTCGGCCTCCCGCCAGCGCAACTCCCAACGAAGGGCCGAGAAAAATGACCGATATCACGAAACGAGCGGATCCAGGGTTAAAAGAGGGCTTATTGCCCTTGACGCTTGCCAATGACCAGCAAGGACCGGTGTGTGCTCTGCGACATTCCGACGTTGGTTTTGTCGCTGTCGGCTATGCCAGCGGAGGAATGACCATCATCGATCTGCGAGGTCCAGCCATTATTCATACCGCCCTGCTCCGTGATATCGCCGGCAAACACCGGAGAGGCAGCACCAAGCGGCGCGAGGCAGGCGTTCAGCAATCAGAGTGTCCCACTGTGTTGGAGTTTGGAGTCCTGACACTTGAAGGCGATGGTAAGAAGCTCCCAGGTGGCCCTTGGACGCATTCTTCTCCGCTAATCACCGCAGACTACTCTTCAATAGCACTCTTTGTTGGCACATCCCGCGGCCGCATTGTCACATTCAAGATTCTTCCATCTCCATCAGGACGCTATTCCGCACAGTTCGCAGGCGTGACGCAGATCTCGGATGACCCTGTCATATCAATATCACCCATCGATGCCCAAACTGGATCCCCCGCTCCGGCATCAGGAAACGCAGTGGCCGGCCTACACTCTGGCCGCAAGGTCGATGGTGTCCTCGTCGCCGCGACCACTTCGTCGGCTCACATCTTCCGCCCTGCTCACGCGAAAGGCGCCTCAAAAACATTTGATCATTACTTTTGCGACTCTGCTGCGGTGGCGCGGTACGAAGACCGAGGCATCGCTCTTGTAGGCTTATTCGGAGATGGTTGTGCCCGTGCTTTCTCCATCCCCGGCCTGAAGGAGATTGGGAGCTCGAGAATCAATCACCTTTTGGACACGAAGCGCTTTGGTGACGCCATCATCGCGCCGACTGGCGACGTGCTTGGATGGACAGGGCCCAGTGAGATGGCGGTCCTCAATGTGTATGGCGCGAACCTCGCGCTTCCACCGAGCACCGACAGGCTGTATGATTCGGCCAAACTCGTTCCTCCTCGACCTGCAATCAGTAGCCTCCAATGGATCGCGGGGACGCAGTACATCACCCCGTCAGACATGGATATCTTAATCGGAGGACCCGACAGACCACCCTCGAAACGAATGATTGCCGAGATGCGCGCAGCCCAGGAAACTGAGTTCCAGCGGCAGCGTGAGGCCGCCCGCACGGGAAAGGCGGCTCCGCCTGATAGCAACCAGGAGACGTATTGGGCCTACATGCAGCGACAGCTGGCTGAGAGAGCGGAGAACCTTGGACTGGCCGAGAGCAGCATTGACCGAGCTGCTGAGACGAGCGGTTCGTGGAGTGACGATGTCAGCAGTTTTGTTGCCAAACAGAAGCGGCAGGCGGCGCTGGGGTATATTGGGGGTAAGTTCGGATTCTAATGAAAATGGAATTCATTTGCTTTGCCATGTCGGGCCTGCCATGCTGGTCTTTTTGAGATTGGCCTCCAGTAGCGATCGACCGAGTAAATTGAAAATTGCCAGATGTCTCGGGACTTGGACTGAGATGTGTGGCAGGAAGAAGGGCATGAGATTCCTCACGTAATTAATCAATTACAAAGTCCAATGACGAAACGACAAAATTGGAGAGATATATCTTAGTATCTGATCAATTGACTCCACTAAGCATACAGTTCCCCAAACACCTGTGCTTGCGTTTGTAACTAGACAACCAAATTCCATCGTGCACAGGCGAATAATTTACACTAGACCTTATCATGAATGCATAACGTCGTCATAAATCCTTTTGGTCATGATACACCTTGGGACAGCAGCTAGCTTCAACCGCCCAGCGGTGCTACACCTGCTTGCCTCAGCTTGGCTGCCAGAGTAGTGTCGTAGAAGTTGTAGTATGGATCTGGGATGCAGAAAGTCGAGTGCTCCAAGAGGGTGTCGGCGGTGGGCCGATCGGCCGGATTGCTGAACGAGGTCAGTTTCATGTCAAGGACATCGACGGGTTGATACTTACACCTGGAAGCAGTCATACATGAAATTCAATCCGTCAACAGTCGCCGTCGCCGACACATCATCCGGAATAGGAGGTGCCTGATTCAGGCTGCCCAGTTTGAAGATGGCACCAATTGCTTCTTCGCGGCTCCAGGGACGCTTCCCGGCGAACATCTCCAGCACCACACAGCCCAATGACCAGATGTCGACCTTGGCGCTATACCCTTGACCTTGAGACCGCACCACTTCTGGTGCCATCCAGAAAACGGAGCCCTGCATGCTGTTTGTGATGTCGTTGCCATAGATATTGTCCGACTTCTTCGAGATGCCAAAGTCGGAGATTTTGCACGTTCCGTCCAGGTCGAGCAGGATGTTGTCGGCTTTCAAATCACGGTGCAGGATGCCCTCGTGGTGTAAATACGCCAGCCCCTCAAGCGTCTGTCTGGTCAAGGACCGCACGACAGACTCCTCAAACTTGCCGTGCTTGCGCAGACAACTCCCGATGGACCCACCAGGAATGTACTCGAGGTAGATACTGATGGAGAATTCTTTCCGCTCGCTTCCGAGATATTGCACGATATTGGGATGCTCCAAGTGCTGCATCGTATCGATTTCCTGATCCATGGCCGCCACCATTTCCTTGATTCGGTCCTTGTCCTGTCCCGCCACCTTCTGGTTGACTTCGACTTGCTTGACGGCCAGGAACTCTCCGGTCGTGGCATTCATGCCGAGATAGACACGCCCATAGGTCCCTTTGCCGATCAGCTGGCCTCGGATAATCCTGAACGTCGCCTGCCGTTTCGGCATGTCGTCGGTCGGTACATCTTCTTGCGGGATGGGATCCAAAGTGGACAGACGATTGCCCGGTCTGGGCTTGATCTGCACAATATTGGCGCCAAACATCTTGGTGCTCTTGCGGCGCACGATTCCACTGGTCCTGTTCTGCTCGACACGCGCTGTAACAGATGGGCCTCGTGCAATGTCATTGCGCTTTTGCGCCACTTCCCGGATCGACTTCATTCGGCCGATACCACCGGTAGACTTGCCCACCTGCCGCTGAGCCACGCTCGCCACCGCGTTGCGATCTTTGGCCTTGAGGGTCGACTCGTCCGAGCCGAGTGTATCTGATTCATTCTTGTCGCGGCTAAAGTCCAAGGGCAGACCGGCCGTTCCGTATGTGATCGGACCTGACAGGGGCAGTGGTGTATTTTCCACCGCGCTTTGATCGACTGATTTCAAGGGCGAATTGCCGTCGCCTTTCTCCTCAAGATATGGCTTGTCGAGATCGACGCCAGGGAAAAATTCGTCCAAATGGTGGACGACATTTTCCACCGCGGGTCGGTTCGCCCAGATATCGCTGACAAAGGACTCTCTCCGGCCCATTCGATCATCGGGAGACTGGGCGGAACCACTAAAGCTCCCGTCAGAGAAGCTGCGCTCGTACCCGTCTCCACTGGTGGTAGCACTGTCTTCTCCGGGCGCCTGGCCCAAGGACACTCCGCCGGATGAATTCGGTGACTTGAATCTGACATTCTTGGACGAATGGTCGGTGTTGACGGTGAGAGTGGGCCGCTGGTCCTTGCTGATCGTGTCGGTGGCGGTGTTGGTCTTGGACATGGATTTGTTGGCAAGCGGGATCGCAAAGAGTCCGTCGTCCGAGTCTTCGTCGGAATCCTCTTTCTTTTGATGCGGCGATGGAGCAAACGAGACGTTGGTTTCCTTGAACTCAAGGTCAGGTCCGTATGACTTCCTCTTCTGTATTCCTGGTCGAGGCGGATGCTCCGTGGGCGGGCTGACCGCTGCCGGCGATTGACCAAAGCGCCATGCGCTCTCGAGCGAGGGATACCGCGACTTGCTCGAGACGCGGTCATCTCTGGGCAACTCTGTCGTATCTTCATAGGTAGGAACTCTGAACAAGACACTACTGCTGCCGCCGCCTCTGCTGCTCCCTTTGTCCCGGGCCATGTCAAGACGAGGTGAGGGTGACAGACCTGGACTACTGCCTCTCTGGCCAAAATGAGACTTGTCTGGCGCTGAAGAAGGCCCTTGACTGCCGACCGTGGCCGGGGCCCCCGCCATCCTGCCGACATTTGCCAAAGCAGCTCCGATACCCTGCGACGCTGCTGAGGTCGGAGTTCTCTTCTTGCCCCGATCATTTGTTTCTTCCGCAATGGGATTGGAGATTCGTCTCAGCGCATCCAAAGACGTTCTTGTGCCAGATCCCGCTTTACTTCTCAACGAATTCACTTTGGTCAAAGTCGTCGATTCGGAGGGGGCGGTGGGCGGTTTGCGAACAGGGACGAGATTCTCATTTCGTTTGTCTTCAAACGGGGAGACACGGGGACTGTCGAAATCGATGATGCTGCTTCCACGTATACTGCTGCTGCCGGCGCCTCCAGCAGAAAACGTCTCCGTGTCCTTACGCCCTTGGCGTGACTCGAGATAAGCCTTTTGTCTGGCTTCTACCTGACGACGATACTCAGCCTGCTTCCGAAGCACGTCTGCATCAGTGATGAGCTGCGTAGCATGAAGACTAGTCGTCGACGTCGCATATGCATCTGCGCTTGCTGGCCCTGCGGAGTTGGACTTCACCATCGGCGAGGACCCTGCCAAAAGGCCGGCCTGAGATCTCTGCTGGATGGATACTCCGAGACCGGCAGGTTGAGACAAGGCAATGGAAGAACCGGTCGACATAGTCGGACTCTTCACGTAGAATTTCATGTGGCCCCAGTGATCGGCCTTGGTGTGCACTGCGGCAAGCATGCTGTCGGTGAGCGGCTCCTCATGTTCAGTCTGGCCTGCTTCGGTGATATATATCTCAGCATACTCGGCATCCGCAATCCCCAGCTCCAAGCCAATGAGGCTCCGCAGAGCGACGGGAGATTCATGCTCAGTCACGTCAAGCAGTCGATAGTTCCAGTGGTCGCGTGTGACAAAGATGTATTTCTTTGCGCCGCGTGTCGTCCCCTTTCGCAGACGAACTCCACCTCGATCGTCCTCGACTCCCAGCGTTGCTGACGCAGGTCGTGGCACAAGAGCCGAGTCACTGCTATTCGCCAAAGGTTTGGCAACCATTTGTCGAAAGGTTCCCGGACTGGTCGGCGATTCCAAGGCATGGTCGTCTACCGGAGCTTGGTTCTGGTCGTGCCTCTTCCTCATGAACTTGCTCAAGAAGCCTTTGCTTTGGTCTTTCCCGCCTGGGCCAGGCGCGTATTCATTGCTCCACGTCCGGTGAGGCTCAAGTGGAGAGGGACGCGCCCATTCTTGCCCGTCTCGACGATCGATATGGAATCTGCCAGACGCTGGCCCGTCGGTCCCCCCCATGTGATTTCCACTCACCATCCTTGAACCGTCAGCTGGGCCGGCAAGATTCGGCACGGACCGATTGTGGCTTGCCGCCCTGAGCGTCGAATCAGTGCTATTGCTTTTGGAATGATCTGGTCTATAGGACTGCGAGGATGCACTGGTCGCGGAGCTAGGCACCGCATAACCAAGCCCGGGACTTGCGTTAGGGCTGGTCTTGAAGGCTCTCGGGGCAAGGCCAGTGGAAGCATCACCAGATGAATTGGGGCTGTGCCGACCCCTGGCGCTGATGCCCGTCAACACGGTTCGTGTATACTCCCCCCGGTTGGCACCGAGGAGGCTGTCCGGGTTCTTTGCATCGCTAGGCGTCGAGGACGAGCTGCTCTGCTTACTATACACCGGAAGAGTGCTGCTCCGACCCTGCGAGTTTCGCGGTCCGAGTGCGTTTGTGGAGAATTGGGCCGGCGATTGTTTCCCGGGACTGCTCTCGGGCCCTGTCGTGCTGGAAGTGTTGCTGAATGCAGCGGGAGGAAGATGGGGAGAATTCTCGACAGTCCCTTCCGTCGACGCACTGGGAATCATGCCAGATTCACGTCGACGGTGTCCGGAGCCCGCGCTGGCAGGACCATCGCCACCGCCATGCTCGGTGAGTCGGGATACGAGTTTGCGTAGCCTTTTTCCCTCTTCTCGCTCTCGAGACTGATCCCAGCCCGTGCTGCTATTCGTACAAACCTGGGCGAGTTGCGGATAAATCGTTTGATGCATCATGCCGAGGTTGCCGCGCCCATTCGGTCCGCGGCCGAGGTCGAGAAATTCTGAGCCTTCCAGCTTGAGGACTCTGAAAGTTTCCTGCCAATCGGAGGAAAACCCATTGGCGGCAAGCCAGATGAGGACACGGTCCAGAGGCCACTGCGCACCCATGTCGCTGGTGGCACTACTGCCAGCCAGGGCACTGTGAGCCCGTTGTCGGCCATGGTCGCTCCCCGGAAGCGCATTTTGGATCGTCGCAGTGGGCGGGCCTGGAGAGATGGGCTCGGCTACCTCACGTATCGGTAAAGCGAGAGGAGCCCGATTGGAAGAGGCCGACGTCGCCCGGTGTTCACGGTTGATGGGATCGCTTCCCGGCAGAGATGGAATGGGATACGAGTAGCTGTGCGTCGTCCCCGCGCTGTCCGAATACCGTTGTGGTTCAACTGGAGGCTGCGACGGTTCAGATGCCAGATAGCTTTCGTATCGCGAAAAAGCAGTATAGTCATCCAGTGGCGGAATCCCCACACCGGGGCCAAACGAATCTCCTCCCGGGATGAAAGTGGCTGACAAGATCGGCTTATCATTTTGCGGTCGAGGTGGCGGTATGCTAGGAGGCGGCGCTGGCTGTCGCATCCCATATGATATATGCTGGTTTGGTCCTTGATTGTGATTGATCGGGGGTGGCGGAGGCGGGAGACTGTGTCCTATCCCTGGTCTTCCCCATCCCTGTTGCCAACTTGCTGCTGGCACTCCGTATACAGTTCCCAAGGGCAACGTCGATGGCGGTGGAGGAGGGGGAGGAGGGAGCGTCGATTGAGGATAAGGCCGAGGTGGAGGAGGCGGCAGGTGCGCGAAGCTCCCCTGCGCCGGTGTGGGCGGAGGAGGAGGACCAGGGATGTATTGCTGACGTTGATTGTCCATGATCTGACTATTCGATACCATGATCCAAAATGATGGGGCTGCGACGTCGCAACGCCAACCCGAGCCACGCAAGTCCTTCCCAAAGGCCCGAGTCGCACCAAACAGCCTCACCGCAGTGCACCAACAGAGGCGATCATATCGCACAGATGCTTATGCTGAGACCTTGCCTACCTTTGGAGAAGAGGAGCGAGTTCGAGTCTGTGTCTGTCTGTCTCGGTCTCCTCCCACTCCGAATGCAGTCCTGTCCAGGTCCGAAACACATACAACCACACAATCGGAGCACGGCGCTTTGGCGGAGCTGTTGAAACGTGCTCAGACCGTCATAGGCCAACGTTTGATGAGGTCGTCGGCTATTGGAGGATCCGAAGGGAGGAGAACAACGGCGAAGCTGACCACGCCGCGGCTGATCCAAGGTAACACAAGTCAGCCTCCGTAGTACTAATGTGAGATGGCGCGGAAGTCGGGTCGGCGGGCCGTAGGAGCAGCAAGCCGTGGGGGTGAAGATCTCACACAACAGAAGACAACGGTTGATGGAGGGTCGCAGGATAAGAGACACAGTCAAGAGACGCAGTCAAGAGACGCAGTCAAGAGACGCAGTCGCGAGACTCTCGACGCCGGCAAAGGGAACCAATGGCGCAGCGCAATAAGCGCCATGGAGACGCCAGTGAAGAAAAGAAGCTCAGGCCGGCGGCGACAATGATCTCTGAGCTAGGACAAAGATGATCAGCGCCCCATTCGACACGATGCAGATTAGGTGCAACCTCAAGCTCGGGATCTCTCCTTGATGACCTCACGACACGTGGAGCAGCCCACTATCACACCACAACTGCCGCTGCAACCTGTGCATCTCTCCTGCAAGCATTGGGCGATAACCTAGCTCGCCTCGTATTATCTCTTGAGGGTTTTTTCTGCGCCCATTCGTCACTCAACTGACCAGATTACTTGAGCACAAAGCTTCGTGGCTAGACCCTGTCCAAGCTTCCCGGTGTCTCCGCTCGGCTTGATGACGTTGCAGGAAATAGGTATTTGTTATTGAGCTTCGTCGTTGTCGTTGTCCCTCTCATCCTCCGTCTGTCTGTGCGCTCCCAGTGTCATCCTGTCGATTGATGTGGTGTCGTCCCCTTTCCATTTCTCTGCAGACTTCGTGACCATGGCTACTGACATTAGGACTGCCGAGCTGAGGGAGCCCGTCGATGTGGCTACCTACCTCTTTACCCGACTGAAGCAACTCGGAATCGACTCGGTGCATGGTGTGCCCGGAGATTTCAACCTCGTGGCACTCGACTACCTCCCTGAGTGTGGTCTGAAATGGGTGGGTAACTGCAACGAACTCAATGCCGGGTACGCCGCCGATGGCTATGCTCGCATTAAAGGAATCTCCGCCGTTGTCACTACCTTTGGCGTGGGTGAATTGTCCATACCGAATGCCATTGCCGGAGCGTGAGTGAAAGCACGGTCTCACGGCTGTCTGCCTTCTGACACCATCTAGGTATGCCGAGTTCGTCCCCATCGTCCACATCGTCGGGACGCCGAGCACCATCTCGCAAGCAAACGGCATGCTGCTCCATCATACCCTCGGCAATGGCGACTTCCACGTCTTCGCCGACATGGCCGCACAAATCGCCGTGGATGTCGAGAAGCTGACCAATCCCCGAGACGTGCCTGGACAGATCGACTACGCGTTGCAACAATGCTACCTGCGAAGCCGACCTGTTTACATCAGCTTGCCCACGGACATGGTCAAGAGGAAGGTCGAAGGGGAGAGACTGAGAACCAAAATTGACCTGAGTCCGCATGAGAATGAGCCGGAAAGAGAAGACTACGTCGTCGATGTCGTGCTGAAATCCCTCGCGGCCGCCAAAAATCCGGTGATCCTGGTGGACAGCTGTGCCATCCGCCACCGAGTTCTCGACGAGACACACGAGCTCATTGAGAAGTCCGGTATTCCAGTCTTTGTCGCACCCATGGGCAAAGGTGCCGTGGATGAGACGATGCCCAACTTTGGTGGAGTCTACGTCGGTGACGGCTCCGCTCCTGGAGTTCGAGAAAGAGTCGAGGAGTCTGACCTCCTCCTCTCAATCGGCGCGGTAAAGTCAGACTTCAACACGGCAGGGTTTACATACCGAACCAGCCAGCTCAAGACGATTGACTTCCACAGCACATACATCCGAGTTCGTCACTCGGAATATCCTGGCATCGGCATGAAAGGCGTGCTGCGGAAACTCATCGACCGGCTTCCCAAGCTCAACATCGAGCCGGGCCCAACACCGCCTCAGAACGAGGTCCCAGACGGCCAGGAGTCGAAAGATCCCAACATCACCCATCGTTGGTTCTGGCCGCGCATGGGTCAGTGGCTGCAGGAAGGCGACATTGTGCTGAGTGAAACGGGCACAGCCAGCTTCGGCGTGCCCCGAACTCGCTTTCCCAAGAACGCCATCGGGATCAGCCAGATCCTCTGGGGAAGTATCGGGTACGCCACCGGGGCCTGTCAAGGCGCCGCCCTGGCCGCGAAAGAAATCGGTGGCAAGCACCGAACAATCCTATTCACCGGTGATGGCAGCTTCCAGCTCACGGCCCAAGAAGTCAGCACCATGCTCCGCCACGACCTGAACCCGTTCATCTTTGTCATCTGCAACCAAGGGTACACAGTGGAACGCTACATTCACGGCTGGGATGCGGGGTACAACGACATCCAGCCATGGCGATACAAAGATTTGGTCGCCGCTTTCGGCGCCCAGGAAGGAACGTACAAGACATATCGGGTCACGACCAAGGCCGAAGTGGAAGCGCTATTCAAGGACGAGGCTTTCTCGCGCGCACCATATCTCCAATTCATCGAGCTGCACATGCCGAAGGACGATGCGCCGATCGCGTTGAAGTTGGCGGCCGAGGCGAGCGCGAGAAATAATGCCAAAATGTAAGGGGGTCGAGATTGGAAAACCAAATCAATGGCGGAGTGAAAATGAGTTTGAGTGTGCCTTTATTGCCGGACATAGGGATGTAGCTGTTTGTGAGGAAGGGTGCTAAGAGTTTGGTCAGGGTCGGTTAGCTTCATTTTCGATCGCTTAAGCCCCCCCAATCCTTCGCCGTCCAGATACCATCACCGCGCAGGACGGGAAATGAAAGAAGCCCAATCGGGATCGATCCCAAATCTGCTGGAAAAACCCAACTCGACCCTATCACCAGGTCAGGGTCAAGAGTCTCTCGTGTACAGTGGCGAGGCTGTCCCTGTGAACCAGTGAAGCATCAGTCGCCTAAGCCTGATTCTGAGCACTTTTTTTTCTGGCTGTGATGAAGTGGTAATTGACGAAGAGATGATTTCCCTTTTCTCGAAATTCCTTCTTGACCATCTCGATGGCCATCTGTGTTTCTTTGAGAGTTTTCCCTAGCACTTTCGTGTACAACGCGAGGGTGTACGGCTCAACAGCATCGAGCATTTCCACGAGGTGGTATCTTCCAATCTCCTTTAATCCTTTGGCCCATGAACCTATAGGGACCTGTCACTTAGAACATCGCGAACAGGGCTCCTTACCATGTAGACTTGGTCCTGCACGTCTACAAAGCCTGCCTCCCTCATCCAATCAGGATGCTTGTTGGCGACGTTGAGCGTCTTGCCAAATGTCGTGCTCGCCGCGTTCAACGTCACGTTCCAGTCTGCAGTCCACGGTGGGGTCTCACCGAGAGCCCCTACCCAAGCGTCGTGCTCCTGCATCTCTAGATATCCACCGGGGCGCAGATGCTCGAGACATTGGCGATAGAAGCGTGGCCAGTCCGAGATGGAACCACCCAGGCTCCGGCCATGGATCAGATCGAAAAGCTCCCAGTCCCAGTTGGCCTCGGCATCGTCGACATAAAATTTGCAGTTTGGCGGAACCCACCCTGGCTGAATGGGGCTGAGATCGGTCCCGATAACCAGAGCCTGGGGATGTTCGTCCGCGACCTCAATCGCCCAGAGGCCTGTACCGGTTCCCACATCAAGTATTCTCTGGGGATTCTCGGGTTGGTGGTAGAGTAGGTCTCCACCGAGTATCATTCGCCAGATGTGATGCAGCAAGTCCATGCGGTCTTGCTCGGCCTCATCGTTGGGTAAGGGATATTGGCCAGCCTTGAACGCGTGGTAGCGACGACCGTTATCATACTGATAATTTATGAGGGACGACTTCAGCGATGTGCTGTTCAAGCTGCTGTCATCTCCAAACGTCGAGTCGTCCTCGTTGTCATCAATCTAGCTCTGGTAGTGCAAGAATTTTGGCCCTATCTCGGTCGACTTACCTCAGGATTCACGCTCGCCATAGGTGGAGGCGGAAATCAATGGTCGCATCTAAACAACAACTGTATGGCTGAATACAGCATTCATCGAGGTTCCACACCACACAGCCGACGTCTGTCAAATCGATCCAACTGGGGATGGAGAATGATGCCCCTCTTCAATAATATGATCGCTTGGGCCAGGGCTCTAGCGGAAGTGCAGCATCTACATCCGCGGGGCAGGCGGGGGTATGGGGCATCTATAGCTGCCCAGCCAGAAACTGCTGCCGTGGCCCAATTCACGGCTCGGGCCACTGGTCGACACTAAGAAGCATGAGATAACACCACCCATACAACTCACAGCGGTCTCACGCTATGAGTATATAGCTCAGACTCAACACACGCCATCAATCCGCTCGTCCAACCCCTGGAAGTAGCGAAGCCCAGGGATCAAGATTTCCACGCTACGCTAGGAAGTCATCACCTGTCTCCCTCAGGAGTGCGTTCCATTGCAACACCCAGATAGCGGGAGTCAGCTGCTTTAGTTAGTCCCACCGACAAGGGATCTAGGGCTTCGCGGCGGCGGCATGAGCCGTATGTAAGTCCCACATGGTTGTCCTTTCGAGCGGATGGGACGAGAGAAAGCCTCTCCAAGTCCTGCCCTCCTTCCCGTGTCGTTTCATTCTGCGCTTTGAAATCTTCCCAATAGGTTTTAATTTTCCTGGGCCGTCTTCTCTCTGAGTCACGGCGCCGCCATGGTCTCGCTCGGTCTCCTGGTCGCTGGCGGCTGGGTCGTATACCTGGCCGCCCTGGCGATCTATCGCCTTTATATCTCGCCCATCGCCAAATTCCCCGGTCCGAAGCTGGCTGCCCTCAGTCGATGGTACGAATTCTACTACGAGGTCGTGCTGCGTGGCCAGTTTACTTTCCACATTCAGGACTTACACAAGAAATACGGTCTGCTTTCCGACCCCAAGGGCATGCCTGTGGTGGCTGACTGGGCGCAAAGGCCCCATCGTCCGTATAAGCCCTGAAGAACTTCATATGATCGATTCTGAATTCTGGGACGTCCTTTATGCACCCGGAAGGGTCGACAAATATGACTACTTTGAGAATCGGCAGAATATTCCCCGTTCGATCTTCGCGACGCCGGATCATGTTCTGCATCGAATCCGAAGAGCACCGCTGAATCCACTGTTTTCCAAAAAAAGGATCTCGGAATTCCAGCCGGTCATTCGACGGAAACTCGACATTCTTTGTTCGAAAATCAACAGTTACGCTCAGAGTGGCGGCTATTTTAAGCTCGACAGAGCGTGGACCGCCTTCTCCGGGGATGTGATCACCGAATATGTCTTTGGCCGGTCATACCATCATCTCGATTCGCCCAACTTTGAAGAGACTTTCCATGAGCCTTTCATGGCGGCCAGCGAAGCCGGCCATATGACCTTGCAATTCAAGTGGTTGTTCCCATTGATGAACTCTCTTCCAGATTCTATTGTATTAAAAATCCAGCCATTACTCTACCTTATCATTCAGCTATCCCGTGTCAGTCGTTCCTCTATCACGCTCTTTGCCCACCGAGGCTGACCACATGCCGCTGTAGGACTTTGATGTGAGGCTGAAGGAAATCGCAGCTGGTGATTTGAAAGAGGACCGCGATCACCCGACCATTCTCTACGAACTCCTGAAAAGCGATCTGCCACCTCAAGAGAAGAGCCTCGATCGCCTTAATGAAGAAGCTCAACTGCTCGTGGCGGCCGGCCTGACCACGACGGCATGGACCATGACCGTCACCAGCTTCTACGTGATCCAGAATCCAGAGATCGCGTCGAAGCTTCACCAGGAACTTGTCGCCGTCTTACCTGACAAGGACCACCCTTTCTCGTGGCAAGACGTTGAGACGCTACCCTACTTGAATGCCTGTATCCGAGAAGGCCTCCGCCTGGCCTACGGCCTCACGACACGCAGCCCCCGGCGCTGGCCAAAACCTCTTGAATACAATGGCTGGACCATCCCGGCCCGTACGCCGGTCTCCCTGTCCGTCATCGACCACAGCCACAACGAAGATATTTTCCCCGATTCCCATTCGTTCCGCCCGGAGCGATGGTTGGATGGCCGCCTGGACAAATACTTCTACTCCTTTGGCAAAGGCTCGAGGTCGTGCCTGGGCATCAAGTGAGTGTTAACCAGAGCTGCCCGTTACTATCCTGTCAAAGTGCCTGTGTCATCATCCTTGTCTTCTTCTTGCATTGCATCTTCCCGCCAATAGCCAAACAAAGGAGAAGTCAAGGAAACTGACAACGGCCTCTTTTTACGAACAGTCTCGCCACTGCTGAGATGCACATGGGTCTCGCGACCCTGTTTCGCCGGTACCAGTTCGAACTGTTCGAGACCGACATCTCGGACATCCTCGTCGCGCACGACTTCTTCCTTCCATCGCCCCGGCTCGACTCCAAGGGTGTCCGAGTGAAGGTGAAATGCGTGGATGATTAACGTGGGACCAGTCTTGGCCATGAAAAACTGCCAACGGTGGGGACGTCCGGAGGGAGTAACCGCGTGAAAGCGACGCGAAGGATTTCTTGTTTAGGAGAGGATGGAAATGGAATGGGAACCCTTAATTGTAGCATGGACCATTCCTTTCCCTTCATAGCTTTGTCCTGTAGGACGGATGATCAAAGACCCTCACCAGACACAGGGAGAGAGAAAGAGGAAATTGTCTCTTCACAATCTTGATCCAGGAATATCTAGGCTCATTCAGAAGGGAAAAATGGCATCCATCCAAAGTACAATGTATTTTCATTTCTCTTTTCTTTGGATTCTATGGATAGCACCCGCCAGTGATGTTGAAATGGTATTGGGTATCTCTAATTCACTTGTTGAATCTCACGTGAGTCATGCATGTATGTCCATCTGACTCCACAAGCCCCCAGACCTGGAATAGAACATGATGCTGACACGGTATCAATAACCCAATCAGTGACCGAATGCGTGTCTCAACCTAAAACAAGCCGTCGATTTCGCCAGTCTCAGGATCGACATCCACGTTCAGGTAGCCTGGAGCCGTGGGCAGGCCAGGGATTGTCTGGATATCCGCCGCGAGGGCGTAGAGGTAGCCAGCGCCCACGGCGAGCCGGACGTCCCGAATGGGGACGGTGAATCCGGTTGGCGCACCCTTCAGGGCCGGGTCATGGCTGAGCGAGTACTGTGTCTTCGCGATGCAGATGGGCAGGTTGCCGAAGCCTTGCTTGTTGTACATGTCGAGCTTCTTCTGTGCCAGCTCGCTGAACTCCACGTTGGCTGCGCCATACATGTCTTTGCCGATCTTTTCGATGCGCTCTTGGACGGTCCCATCCAGGTCGTAGAGGAGCTTGAAGTCTTTGGGCTTCGACGATGCGGCAATCACCGCTTTCGCCAGCTGGACGGCGCCCGCACCTCCCTCGGCCCAGTGGTTGGCGGGAACGGCTGCTTCCGCGCCGGCCGAAAGGGCTTCTTCCTCGATCACCTTGATTTCAGCCTCGGTGTCGGTTTCGAACCGGTTGATGGCCACCACGACAGGCACACCGTATGACTTGGCATTGGCGATGTGCTTCTTGAGGTTGACACAGCCAGCGCGCAAGAGGTCAACATTCTCGGTTCGATAGGCTTCAGGAAGGGGGGCACCCGCAGAGATCTCTGGTCCCCCTCCGTGAACCTTCAAGGCACGAATGGTGGCCACGATGACGACCACGTCGGGTACGAGGCCGGACGACCGACATTTGATATTGAAGAAGCGTTCGCCGCCCATGGTGAAATCAAAGCCTGCTTCGGTAACGACGAAGCCGGCCTTGGCCTCATGGTTCTCGTCTGGCTCTGTTCCGGCCAGCTTGAGCGCAATCTTGTCGGCGAGGATGGAACTATTGCCGATGCTGATGTTCGCAAATGGACCGGCATGAACAAAAACCGGCGTGCCTTCCAGAGTCTGCATGAGATTCGGCTTGATGGCGTCCTTCATGAGTGCCGTGAGAGCGCCACCGGCGCCGATGTCATCACAGGTCACGGGTTCGCCAGCTTTGGAAGAACCAATGACCATGCGACCGAGACGTTCACGCAGGTCTCTGAGATCATTGCTGAGGGCAAGAATGGCCATGCACTCACTGGCCACCGAGATGTCAAAGGCCGTCTCTCGCGTATGGCCCTTTTCGGTCGGCGCCTGTCCGATCGTGATACCTCTTAAATGCCGGTCATTGACATCAAGCACCCTTCTCCATGTGATCGTCTCGGGGTCAATGTCCAGCCTGGCAAAGCGACGGATCTCGTCCGGGGTCAGATCGTCAGGATTCGTCTTGTCGATGCCCAGCTTTTTAAGCCTTCTGAGCATGACGGGTGCAAATTCTCGCTTGCCCTTCTTGGTGGGCACGAGACGTTTGTAGAGCGCCCCATCCTTCTGCGTCGATTCGTGGAACATCCTCGTGTCGATGGCAGCCGCCAACAAGTTGTTCGCCGCCGTGATGGCATGAATGTCGCCTGTCAGGTGCAGGTTGAACTCGTCCATCGGGATGACCTGGCTGTATCCACCGCCAGCGGCCCCTCCCTTGATGCCAAAAGTCGGACCCATGCTCGGCTGTCGCACGTTCGCAAAGGCAATTTTGCTGAGATGGGCCCCCAGGGCCTGGGTGAGACCGACCGTCGTGGTGGATTTACCCTCCCCCAGCGGTGTCGGAGTGATGCCACCGACGAGAATGTATTTTCCATTGTTGCGATGTGCCAGTCGGGAGAGTACGCTCAAGTGGACTTTCGCTTTGTATGCGCCGTACGGCTCCAACTCACGGGATGCAATGCCCACTTCGCGAGCGACTTGAGAGATCTGCTTGGGATGTTGTGATCTCGAGATGGCAATGTCCGAGGGCACCGGACGGTGCAACTTGAGCGGCAAAGGGACGATGTGTCTTGCCTTCTCCCGCTCAAAGTAAGCTTTGGCCGAGTCGACCACATTTTGCATGAGCATGGCGACTGTCATGGGTCCCACACCACCCGGTACGGGCGTAATCTGTGAGGCGACCTCGGCGGCCGAGTCGAAGTCGACGTCGCCGACCAGCCGCTGTCCGGACGGCTTGGACGAATCTGGCACGTAATTTGTGCCCACGTCAATGACGACGGCTCCCGGCTTCAGCCAGTCCCCCTTGATGAAGGCTGGCTGGCCGATGGCCGCCACGACGACATCGGCTCTCTTGATAACCTCCGGGAGGTTGTGCGTCTTGGAATGGCACATCGTCACTGTCGCATCCGCATTCTTCAGGAGATAGCTGACCGGACTCCCAACAATATCGCTTCGACCAATGACGACCGCATCTTTGCCTTTGAGGTCGACCCCACTCTCCTCCAGCAGAGCCATAACGCCTTTCGGTGTACAGGGGACAAAAAAAGGCTTGCCCCCTCTTTTGGCCAGCTCGCCGATATTCCTGGTGCCAAACCCGTCGACATCTTTCTCATCTGACACGGCCGACGTGATGGTATGCTCGGAGAGATGCCTCGGTAAAGGAAGCTGCACCAGGATGCCGTGGACGTTCGGGTCGTCGTTGAACTCGGAGATCTGCAACAAAAGCTCGGGCTCTGAAATCGAAGAAGGCAGATGCACCAGGTCACAGGCAATACCGGCCTCCTGGGCTGCCTTTGATTTCATGCGCACATAGGTGCTGGAATCCGGCCGATCCCCAATCTGGATGATCTTCAAACATGGGTGAAAGCGAGGGTTTGTCTTTTGCCTTTCTTGAATCTCGATGTGGAGTCGACCTCTGATCGTTTGAGCAATCGCTTTGCCGTCGATTTTTGTAGCAACCATCTTTGCTGCCCGGTGAGAGAACCAACGTCGTGCCGATGATGACAATCGAACCCGGCCACGTGCAGCCCACGGGCTCTTCTGTCTCAAGACTGCGGAGCGCAACGTGTCGCTGCTGCTAGCCTTTCTGCAGCAATGGAGGCTTCTATAATGCTGCCGGGGCTGTCCTTGACATCTTCTGTCGGTCAACCGAGGCAGGGTGAACGGAACTGAGGGTTGGAATGGCGATCTCGGCGGACGAATAGATTTTGGGGAGAAGCCAACTGAGCCTGCAGCACGCCGTAGTGCGCTGGCCATGTCACCGCTGGAGACTGCACAAGAGCAAAATCAGGCCCAGTCACGATTTGCCGATACCTTTTAATATCTCGCCAGCCATTCTACGTCTCGAAAAGACATTAGCAGGATTATTGAGCTGGTCCAGTGCGACTCATTCACACGGGCCTTTCGTCAAAGTCTGCATTTTTGCCTTGCCGCAGTCTTGGCCAAAAATTCCGCACATCAGGTCCATTATTTTTGTGTCACTACTCTGACTCGACTTTATTTTACCTCAGCTTCTCCGACCTCGAAGTGCGGTAACGAGGAGACTGCAGGATGAGGCCTGTCTTATTGCAAGGCCATGTACGTCCACAACCCGAATATTTTTTTCGTCGACTAATCATGATCGATCTCTGAAGGAGCGGTCGCTCAACCAGATCAAATACAACAAAGACGGGGACATCCTCTTCTCCGTCGCCAAAGACAAGGTGATATGCGCTTGGTTCACGAGTAACGGTGAACGACTCGGCACCTACAACGGTCATCAAGGCGCCATCTGGACCGTCGATATATCGCCAGACACCAGACTCCTCGCTTCGGGCTCGGCCGACAACACGGTCAAGTTGTGGAATGTGCAGACGGGCGAGAATGTCAAGACGTGGGAATTCCCGACGGCGGTCAAGCGGGTGGAGTTCAGCGAGGATGGCAAACAATTGCTGGCCGTGACGGAAAAGCGCATGGGTTTTCTCGGGACCATCGTCGTGTACGATATCCGATACGGAGATGATTTGACCGATCAAACCAACGAGCACAGTCTGAGAATCACTTGTGAGGAGAGCAAGGCCACGGTGGCGGGCTGGAGTTACTTGGACAAGTACATCATCTCCGGCCATGAGGATGGCACCGTCACCCAGTGGGATGCAAAGGTTCGATCGATTTTCCTTCTCCGGCGGGAATGTTGGATGAAATGTAACTGATGAACCACACAGACCGGAGAGATGGTGATGAATGTCGAGGCGCACGAGTTTGACACCGCCATCAACGACCTGCAATTTGCTCCCGACCGGACTTATTTCATCACCGCGGGCAAAGACAAGACAGCGAGGGTAGGGTTTCCCAGATTTCCCTCTATTCCTTCCTGTCTTTCCCTGACCACCGCTGACTGAGCAGATCTTATCCACTCGCGACCTCAGCATCTTGAAGACCTATGTTTCCGATACGCCTCTCAACACCGCCGCCATCACCCCAAAGAAGGACTTTGTCATCCTCGGAGGTGGCCAGGCTGCCGCCGACGTGACAACCACGTCCGCTCGCCAGGGCAAATTTGAAGCTCGATTCTATCACAAGATCTTCGAGGACGAGATCGGCAGAGTTCGAGGCCACTTTGGTCCGCTCAACACGATTGCCGTGCATCCACAAGGCATAGCCTACTCTAGTGGTGGCGAGGACGGTTACGTCAGGATGCATGCCTTCGACAAGCCCTACTTTGACTTCATGTACGAGGTCGAACGGGAACACGCACGCAAATGAGTTGTGACTTGGGGTGGGACTGGAGATACCGCATCCACGACTGAATATGACGCATGTTGAGTTAAGAGCGATGCTTCACCCTGCTGCGGCTTCTGGAAGCTGGACCAAATTATGTGAACCAGGACACTCAAGCAGACCAGCAGAATGCAACAAACGTCGACGAAGCGCGTAACACAAAGATCTCTCTACCAACTTTCACCCGTCTCATGTGGCCACCGACATGGCGTATCCAACTTTCTCTCGCTCACAGCCACCTTGGGGGTCTCCTAGCTCTTCTAGCTCCTCTCGACGATGCGCATAATGACTTTTCTGGTGTTCTGGTATGTTGTCGTGTCTTTGTCCTTGGTGGCCGCGTTCAACGGCCTTCTCATCACTTACCTCGCCTGTCTGCTTCCTGGCACCGGCCCACATCGGTCTCCACTTTTCATGCCAATCTGGTGTGCGGATAACACTTGTGGCGGCCTTCGAAGGTCTTTGGATCGTGGCAAAGTGCTGGTCGTCATCTCTCGGATACAACCTATTGCAAGTTGAAGCCGTATCGACCGCGAGGAAGCGCGTCATGTTCAATAATCACCAAGACCAATCTCTTTACTGGCCGCGTTATATTCCACGGTTCTAGCTGGTGGAGTTCACTGAGGATTTTCGAGATATGGTTGTTCGGCGTTCGTCCTCAACTTGGTATCGACTATGCACCGAGCTTGACTTTGCGGCCAAGTCCGAATGCTTGCCACACAATGGGTCTTCTTCGCACCGGTGGTCATATTCCACATGAGCTTCATCCGGTCGGTCTTCCGACGCTCCTGGTTCCCAATGCGCGGCAGAACTCCTTTCGCATCAACCACCAGTCTGTGTGCACTGGTCCACATCTGAGGTTGATGGATGCATAACTACAATCAATACCCTGCTTTCGACAATCGTCGACGACAGAGTGCACATGGTCGATACCTTCGATCGGCATTAGGAGACAGTGGGTTTCTCTCCACGACGGCTGATCGTGACCAGCCTGCCTCAAGGATGTTTGCATGGCGGTAGAGGTTTCGAGCATCCGCCGAACCCGTACACCCGCAGCTAGCAATGAGGATCGTGCAGCTACAGTGTGCTGGCAGGTATCCGTGCCTCGACCTTGGAGACAACATGATCTGGTGACGACGGCACATCCAAGAAACTTCCTGCTGGGCATAACGACGTTCGTTTCGAGACATTTCAGAGTGGTGGCGAGGAGGGTGAAATTGCGAGATGGAGCAATGCAGAGACTGGGTGGACGTGTACCTGGCCAGTCTTAGCACGTGACCAGGTGAGCTCCCAGGTGCCTCCGCTGAGTGGAGCCTATGCACCTGCCCCACAGATGCAACCCCAGATAATATTCACGTGAATCACGCATTTGAAGCGAAGCAGCCACTTTTGTTTTTTTTTCCCGCTAAAATTTGAAGGATGGAAATCCCCAAAACATGCCTGGCACTCTGCCGCCCTGTTTGCTAACGTTCTCTTCCTGCTCATCCTCGCCTCCTCAACACCAAACACCAAACCCTTACCCCGCTTCACCCGTTTAGTCATGTGCTTGCATTGACTCAATTTTTTGGCTTCTATAACGGTTTTGCTTGCATGTTGCTACTACCTGATTGATAAGTCGTGATCTTCCTCTGATGCACATTTCAAACGCTGCTTTGACCATTTGATCTCTCTTCTGATATCCACACGTCGACTGACCGGAACTTCTCGTGGAACTCGCCACGACGGCGTCTCTCGCTCATGGCATCGACAATTGTCGACTACTCGACCCCCGACATCCCTGAGTCGTCAGCTGTCCTCAAAGTGGGCGCCGTCACTCGAATCAATGCGCCCGCCTCTCTCGTTTTCCGTATGCTTCGCAACACGGAGACATGGAAGGACTGGAATCGCTGGGTACCACATGTGACGGTGACCTATCAGCCAGACGAGGAAGACCTGGCGACTTCGGCCGAGATTGCCGAGCTTGTTCGCAACACCAGCATTGCGGTGAGCATCGACAGTGACTTGACCGAAGCACTCGCTGAACCGGCCCGACGACGTTCCACAGCAAGCGGAGCAGGATCCAGGCCAACAAGTCCTGGCGGATCTGTCCTCTCGCCTGGCCCCGTCACGAGGCAGAGACTGGCCAGTAATGCCAGCAAAGCATCTGAGGCGTCACGAAATCTATCGCCTCCAGGAAAAGCGGCCAACGGTGAGACTCCCGCTCCTGTCGGGCACAACATCCTTCTCGAATCACCCAGCCGGCCATCTTATCTCATGCCTGCACCACCCAACACCAACGCTACTGCTACCGCGCTGTCCCACAGCACGAAACGGAACAGCATGAGCGTGGCTGCGAAGAAACAAATGCACATCAATGCCCTCTACGGCGAGCCCAGTGTGCGCATCCAACTCGGCACCAAGATGACGTTTCACGTGCGGATGAAATTACCCGCGACCGAGTCTCGCCAGCTCTCCGTCGTGGTGACCGAGCTGTCGCGTCCTAACGACCCGCAAGACGAACCTGACCCGCTCGAGCGCACACCCACCCACACCATCTCCCGTTCGGGTGTCTACCGTATCGTCTGGTCCGTGGGCACCAACTTCGCGCCGCCCAAGTCGTTTCCCAAGTGGCTGCTACAGGGGCAGCGCGTCCACGAGATCCGCCCCATCGTCCGCGGTGACGGGAAAGAGGAGTGCGAGTACGTCGGTTGGGAGTGTCAACGTGGAGTCCTGGCCAAGACGGTCAAGTCTCGGTACGGAAAGTACATTGAAGAGCGATTCCGAGAGTGGGGAGAAGGATTAAGGGACTTTTGCGAGAGTATGGGCGGGGCCGTCGAGAGGAGGGATTTCAGTGTCAATTGAGCGAGGTGGCATGTGTGGTCACGGCGGAGAGGAGAGGTACAGCACGGGTCGAAACGGATGCAGAAATCTGATGATATATAATCCCTAATGAAATCAAGCGCATGAGAGAACGTTGGCGGTGACGGTAAGGGTGATACTAATGCTGGCGTCAATGCTCAGCCAACTGATGCCTGCACATTCACACTATACTGATCTCACCAACCATCCGCCACCAAAGCCAAATCTCATTTTTGTTCCTCACATTATGAGCACAATTGGTCATGGGACCTCAATTTCTGTATCACTTGCCATGGAGTCAGGTAGTCATTGCTTTCGAGTGCCAGATCTGCGAGAATGCCACGTTGAGTGTGCCATAGACAGCTGATGGATTCATGTCTTTGACTTTTCCAGTCCGAAACGGGTGATCATGTAGCTAGCGCCTACTTCCGGTTCGGAGGCCATTTCAAGATCTGCCGGTCTGGCAGATACAGTAAAGCGTGTCGGCTGATCTGGCAGTGAGTATCAACACTATATCAAATATGACGGCCGGTACGGAGCAAGGTGCTGAATTCCCACGTGCAATGGTCAAATAAAACCGCCGGCATGGGTGGTCTTCAATGTATGCTGGCCTCTCTCATTTCTTGCTCACCTCACCACCGTTCAGATACTCAGACAGATTTACCATGAAAAGTCAAAAGTGAAATTCGGTTTGCAGAAGCACTGGCCAAGACGGTCGAAATTCGCAGGCCAAATCATGTACAACACTATACCTTGGTTGGTTCGCCCTGCATCTGCTCTTCCACGATTTGCAGCCAATTCTCTGCATCAATTCTGCCCATGCCCGCTCTGAGAACGGCTCTCTCCAATGTTCTTTGCACAACGCCCTGCCGTGGGACCCTCGTGCCCTGGACGCCGTTTCGAGTGTAGTCGAGGACGTGCCAGCCCTGCGTCGCCATGGCCTGTCGTTGAAAGACTGATCCTGGGTATACCATTGTCTGACCGGTGGCGGCCACAATAAGGGTCACGGCCATGGAGAAGACATCTGACGCGGTCGTCGGCGTCGACTTGGGGTCGCGAAGGACCGCCGAGCTCAGCAGTTCCGGAGCTGTATATTCCCGGGTCACAGCGGACAGCGTGTTTGGTGTGGCTTCGGGAGCGTTCAGAAGCAGGCTCGATGAGAAGTCGGCGAGTAAAGGGAGAAATCCAAGCTCGGTTTCACCGTCCGCGGTGTGGGAGAGGAGAATGTTGCTCGGTTTGATATCGCCATGGACGACGCCCGCTTCGTGGTGCAGCCATGACAACGCTGAGATGGTGTGGTGAGCAAGTTGGAGCCATTTCTTTGAGTTGCCAACTACAGGCTCGGACATGTCCCATGTGGATACGCTCTGACTCGCACATTTCTTGATATGGTCCTCCAGTGAGAAAGGCAGGGCCTGGAATACGAGACTTGACTCGTCAAACAGGCCCAAGAAGGGTACGACATAATCTCGATTGTCTGGTACGCTCATCAGGTGGGTCAAGACTTGGGCCTCGCTTTGCAGGATGACCACCGCGTCGCGCCGTAAGGGCTTTTTAACGGCCACTAGGACCGGTTCGAGAAGAGCTGGCGATCTCGGAGGTGTCACAAAACCTGAAGCAGATTTGAGCTCAAAGTGCGTGGTAGCCTTGTATACGACACCCCAGGCGCCACTGCCGAATACTTGGTCGCGATTGCAATCGTCCTTGAGGATCTCAACTTGAAAGGGGCACTCCAAGGGAGCACACTCAGCCGGATTTTGCGCAGTCGCGCCTTTACTGTGGAGAGGTTCCAGGCGAGCACCGCCAAGCGGAAGCCGGAAGTGGCTGGCTGGTTGGGGCGTCTCAGTGGATGTGACGATGCCATGAGCAAGGTGAGATGACGAGCGACTGCGTCGAGGGGAGGCTGGAGGCGTCAAGACTGGAGCAGCCAGCAGTGGACTGGGCCTTTTTGGATCCTTGTGGCCGGCAGAAGTTGGCGTAGGGGTCGTGGGCGGAGTGCTCATCGCTCGGTAGAGGAGTGAAGGTCGATGTGGTGTTGCCATGCTGGGAGTCAGTGCCAGGAAAGCCGAGATTTCAAAGGCCAGCTTTGACCGATATAGCACTCAGAGTGCGGCGGTCGAGCCGTCATAAAATATAGTCGTCAACGACCGTCCGTTGGGGATGGTGGAAGCAGGTGATTGCGGCGAAGGCCATATCCAGGGTGTGAGTAGAAGTTTTGGGCAGGTCACCGAGAACCCGATCTGGCCTTTGAAGAACGATTTCGAACGTCTGATCGAAGGAGCACGAGCCTTTGAAGGTGGGATGGACGGGCCAAGTATAAAGACTGACACGCCGGGTGGCGCCGAGCTGTCAAAGATCTGGAGGAGTCCGAATTTTCCAGGCGCAGCGCAGCGGCAGAGAGGATTAATAAAAGAGATGAAAAGGACACAAGATTGATAGGAGCCGCCGTAGTCAAGGCGAAGAATAGCGCCCATGAGTCCAGCAGTCAGCGCAATCTTGGGCTTCATCTTTCGGACCCTGCCTCCGCGCTGTTACATCAGCGCTCTTGATTGCGCCGGGTATGAGACTTGGCAACCACCGTTCCCGTGGGGTTGGTATCTTTGGCTTCTTTACCCTGCCGTCGTGATTGGCGGGCCCTCAATATCAGCGAGATCAGGAAGCGCCGCGGCGTTGCTAATCCACCCCGAGACCAGATCGCAGGAGAGAAGACCCTTGAGCGGACAGGGTCTTGTGATAAGGCGGCGGTGGCACCAGGGCCAGCCAGACCCTGACGCGGCACGGGTATATTATCTCTGCCCCAGCCACCGAAGACCCGCAGTGTCTGTGCCCTTCTGAATGAAATGGATCGATGGGATGAATGTCGATGTGGCTTTCCTGCTGTCCAGCAAAGAGAGCACATTCCATGGCAGCGGGCAAAAATTATACTGTACAAGGACTCAGGGATCCAGAACGGGGATGATGCCAGTCCAGTGTCCTTTCGCGCGTTCTTCCCAGTAGCCTTCTCGACCCGTCTTCAGCTTCCACACCACCTCGTCGCCGTTGTCCACGCGTGAGAACCACCGCGGTTTCCAGGTGTCGCCGGACAGCTCCATCTCTCTTCGGCGCGCCCGCTGCATCTCCTCGAGTTTGTTCTTCAGCTCTTCCGCCAGGTCATAGTCTCCCTTCTCCAGCGCCCGTTGGTCGGGTCTCAGCCGGCTGTCGGTGGGCGGCAGCTTCTCGACCTCGATGCTGGTGATCTCATTGAGCGTCACCGCAAACAGTGTCATGCCGTAGTGCTTGGGCGCGTTGACCACCAGAGGTCCGGCCGTCCAGACGGTGGTCGATTCGACGCCGTGCTCCAGCAGCTGAAGCGATTGCGTCCAGGTCCCCTGCAGGCCGAGGGGGAGTTGTGTGCCCTGTGCGTCGACCGCGTGGACCTCGACCTCCTCGCTGCGTCCCGAAAACATGCCCTTGGCCTTGAAGGTCACCACGGCCTTTTGCCCTGTCGTCTCGTTGACGACGGTCATGGTCCCCACCGGTTCGACGTACTTCTCGCCGGCGATGATGTTGCGCAGGAAGCACGTCGCGGCCGACCAGCTGTAGCGCTCGCCCGTGCTGTGCAGCACCAGCCGGGCTTTACCCTCGGTGATGATCTCGGAAGATTTCCCCCAGAACTTCTGCGACGGCAGCGGAGACTGCGTGAAGGCCCAATGGCTGGACTCGGCGTGGAGGGCGAGCTGCACCGGCCTGTGCGACACCTTCTCGGCCAGGAGGCGGAAGCCCCGGTCCTCGCGCACCAACTCGAACGTTTCACCCAGCATGGGGTTGAACGGTTTGCGGACCGAACGTTCTTTGACCCGAGAATTGGAAAGAGACGAGACGGCAAACGCGGTCACATGGAGCAGCCGGTCCACGGTGTCGATCGCTCGGACAGCGCGGTCGAGCAGGTCAGAGTATTCCAGTTGTTCTGCCGCCCGCTGCAACATTGACAGCGGCTCATTGGCCGACACGGGCATCGAAATGGTGGACAGATCTTTGCCCACATTTTTCCGTAAGAACCCGATGAGGCTGGGAGGCATAATCGTCGGTGCCGGGATCGATTTGCGCCTCTGAACCGGGCTCAGGGGCAACGGTGATAAAGCCTTGGACTTGGGCGGCATGACCGAGGACAGGCTCCCCGCCCTGGACGGTCGGCGGAGGATCTCTGCTTCGTCCAAAATGTCGCTGCTGGCGGTCGACTCTTCATCCCCACCGATCTCTGAAACTTCTCCGTGATCGCTGTCGCTGTGAATATCGAGCAGTCTCGTGTGGTCCTCGGCGTCAAAATATTCCTGTGACTCGATGGACTGCAAGCTCAGGCGCGACACGGCCGACTTGGGTGCCGGCGCTCGTCGGATTCTGCTCTCATTGACCAAGGTCGAGAACTCGGCCACGACCGCGTCCAGGTCGCGTAGGATGGCCCGACAGTGGTCATACAGGCCCTCTTCACGGTCGTCGTGCCGTTGCGGCGGGAAGGGGACTCCCGGCGAGGGCTGTCCATTTCGAAGAACGGGCTCTGCGCCGGCGGGGGGGACGGTCAATTGCGCCGACGCGCTTCGCTTGAAGATGTTCCCGTACGTGCCGGTCGAGATGGGCTTTCGTTTCCAAAAGAGTCGCTTCTCGTCTTGCTTGAAGTACTCGTCATTCGGCATCTCTGTCGGTGTCGTAGGACCCGATCCCAACCGGGGCGACGGCGGGGGGAGAGGTTGGGCCAACGTGTCGAGACAGAGCCTTCGCAAGGCATCCCGCGTGCCCGATATTCGGCTCAACAGTGTCTCCAGCTTGACCCATTCCTGGTCTTCCGCCACGCTCGTCCTCTCGTCGGGCGGTTGGAATTGAGTCTGGAGGTTCAGCCGGTTCGGGGGGGTGGTCGCCTCGACCATCATTCGGGACGCCGTTTCCAGCGCCTTCTTCCACGCCTCGAAATCGGCCTGGTTGTTCGCTCTCAGATGCCAGATCTCGGCGCCCGAGTCAATCGAGATCTCACGCGATTTGGCGTTGGCCCCGATCGCCGCCAGCGCGAGAGGGATGGCCCCGCGCAGGGCGGACGAATTGCGGTCGTGATAATAGGACAGCGTCGACGACGTATAATCGAGGCAAAAGAATCGTCGGGCATAACCCTGGTGCTTTTTACGCCGCCGCTTTTGCAACACCCCGGTATGGATCGACGGGGACTCGTCCATCATGGCCGTCCCCCCTCCGCTGCTCGGCAAACTGCTCGGGAAGGGCTGGCTGGCGGAAGCTTGCTGAAGCGAATCCACCGAGTCTTTCGCCCGCGCGCGAAGCTTGGGGCTTTTCCCAGGCGATTGGGAGGACGAGGCTGCGATGGCCATGGCCGATGCCATGGCCGACGGCATCGCCTGGGAATGGTGGACCTGGGCACCGAACTGGATTTGTGATTGGCAGGCCGTTGGGAACGTCAGGAGGAAGAAGGTCGCCGTCTTGGACGTGTTCTTGGAGAAGGTGTTGTCAAATACGAGAGCGTAGTTACCGGCCTCCCCTGGTGGGAGTTCATATCGACCCTGGGTCACCTTGTCCGCCTCGCATTTACCCACCCAGCGAACCCGTCTCAGACCAATGCTGGTCAATTTTTCGATCGCCGTCGACGCGACCACCACCTCATTTTTGTCATCGTCGGCCGCGTTCGCACCGGGCGACGGTGGAGAGAGCGCCACCGCGGAGGACTGGGCGGAGGGGACACTGGCGACGTTGCCTGGATGCTTGAAAAGGCCAAAATTGATCGATCTCTTGTGCGGTTGAATGCCCCATGATATCGTATGATCTGCTTTGACATGGACCCAGCGCACCAAATAGCTCTAGACGCAAGAGTCAGCACGTTCTCTCTGGCCATCGGGAGTAGCGAGGCCGCACCTTGCTATGTACTTCTATGTCCTCCATACCGCCAACGCAGGACTCTACGCGCGAGACCTCAGCCGACGCCGGTTGAGTCAGAACGACATGGTATTCAGGCCCGCCAAATGCGCCTGGGTGAGCATCGAGCACGTTCGCGACTGGCCCTCCCTCTAATTAATCTTACGCTCTCGTAACCTCCCTTGTTTGGCAAGCCAAGGAAGGGGATTGGACATCTGTCGCAGTCTTGGTTCGGCCGCCTAACAACTATGTTCCGACGCGGAACAAAGTCAGTCCCTGCATAAAATCCTCGCCCCCGCCGGATGGATTCGGCCTCGCTATTCACGGGTCTCATACTACAAAAGGCAATTGATAGAAAGGGTATGCGCTCGTAAGAAGGGTCTGTTGACGTCATGATGCTCCAGTGAGGCGGTTGACATGCATCCCAGTCATGGCCTCGCCCACTCACCAGCGAAAGACACGGGGTCCGAAAACGCCGACTACGACCTTGCGTCTAGCGAGAGCTTTTTCCCTCGCCGGCCGATCCCCTCTTCCTTTTTGCGTTTTGATGGCCGACTATTGCCTCCCTTCGGTCGGTAACCTCCGTCATCGTCACGTTTGCGTTTCCCCCGAGCTGTCGGGCCGACGGGCTCGACGGCAAAGCCCTCATCGTCGTAGAGATCGTGCTCGTGCTTCACGCCCGATTCGCGATTGGCAGCCGCTCGCTTGGAGCTCCTCGAGCCGGTTGACCGAGGAGGTCTTTCGCCGTTGGCCTCGTTGTCTTGAAGAAAGACCTGCGGCTGATGCTTGCGGAGCCAGTTATAGACCGACACGGGATTTCGCAACTGCATCTCTCGCTTTTGTTCTGCCGTTTGCTCTGCGTTTGCATTGCTGAGACTATTGGCGACGTGTGGTCTGGGAACCGAGGCGGTGTGATTGAGGGAGGAGTCCAGATATTGCTCTTCTTGTTTCGCAGTGAGAAAGCCGCTGGGAATGGGGCCACTGAAGTCTTGTTTTTCGATGCCGGAAGAGACAGAGACCGGGACTGATGCCACCAGAGATGCGTACGATTGGCTCGGCGCAAAAGCCGGACTGTCCAGAAGAGAGTTTTCCAACTTTTGGTATGCGCTTGACGTGAGCTCGCCAGATTGTAGTTGGTATCTGGCTTTGCGGAGAGCCAGATGTCCCTCTTCTTGATCATAAATTGGCCCCGTGCCGTCAGACGCCGATGGCGGGGCGCCTCGAGGCCGAAGGTCGTACCGCAGTCGTGGCGGCACTTGAGGGCAAGAATTGAGGTCCAGCAGCAGCTGCAGTATTTGGCTGTGTTCTTCGATCAGCATGGACGGGACTTCTGGCAGAAAGCCATTGCCATTGAAAGGGGGTCGTCGTACTCTGTTTGCTCCGCCAGGCGTTGTGAGATATCAAAGATGCGCTGCTCATCCCTGAACAGTGATGTGCTCTCTCTCATCTTCTCTTCAAATGTGACCATGATTTTGCGATATTTCCGCCTGCAAGCCGTTAGCAGTGCACCGTTCCATCCTGCACTCGCCATCCGGTGCGTCCAGACCTGTATGATTTTCTCGACGTGGTCGAAGGCTCGGCGGGTGCAGCAGGCTCCGGAGGCGGCGCATGTTCAGGAGTATCGATCGAAGACATATTGGATGAACGGGGGCCGCCGAGTGGAGCGTGATATGTGCGCCAGAAAAGGTCGCTCAACGAAGACGGTCACGATCATCCACGAGCTGAGTGGATGATACATGTTGCATGGAGCCAGAAAGTCGCGTCGCCCTGCTGCCGAGCGCGCGGACGGGCCTCCTCCGGATGTGATTTCCGAGAAATAAAATTTGTCCGTTCACAGCAACGCCAGCTCGAGGGCGACCAACGACATATACGACATATTGCGCACCAAGTTGGATTTATCAAAATGACCGTCATCGACCAGGACCATGTTCCCAAAGAACATGCTTCAGACAGGAAGCGCAAGGCCGAAGAAGCGGAACTGGAGATCGACCTGAACGCACCAGAACCGCCGTCCAAAAAGGCTTTGCGCAAAGCCAAAAAGGCGAGACCTGTGCCAGAGAATGTCCTCGACAGCCCGAGTACAGCCGATGAGCGTGGGACCAAGTTTGGTGCGCATGGGGACGGACCAGAGACACGAAAGCGCTCCGAACATGGTGTCTGGATTGGCAACCTCTCGTTTGGTATATCCAAGAACGATCTACTCGAATTCTTGACCGGTGATCCCGCCCATGTCATTACCCGAGATCAGATCACGAGGATTCATCTCCCATTAGGGCCGCCCAAGAATGGGAAAGTTCAGAATAAAGGTTTCGCCTATGTTGACTTCGGCAGCCCAATTTCCGTTTTGGTCGCCCTCGAACTCAGCGAGACACTCTTGAATGGACGTCGCGTTTTAATCAAGGATGCGAAGAATTATGACGGCCGACCCCAGACGGCCCAAGATAAACAGAGTATATCGGGAAACCCTCCCGGCAAGCGGTTATTTATTGGTAACCTGGACTTTGAAACGACCACGCAAGACCTTGAAAATCATTTTGGTGCATGTGGCACCATCGTGAATACACATATTGCCACGTTCGAAGACAGTGGAAAGTGCAAAGGCTTTGCGTGGATCGAGTTCGAGAATGTCGCGTCTGCCCAAGCGGCCATGCGTGGCTGGCTCGAAACCGACGCGCCCACAGACGCCGACCCCGCGATGGCCAAAGCGAGCAAAAAACGGATATGGCTGCACAAGCTGGGAGGAAGGAAATTGAGGATGGAGTATGCAGAAGACCCGACTACCCGTTACAAAAAGCGATTTGGAAAGGACGCCCAAGCGGCAACTCCAGAGAACGGAGGGGATGAGGTGAACCCGCGGCCCAAAAAGCCGGACAATAACAGCCAGGAGGACAAACGCAATCATGTCAGCGGGCATCTCCAATCGGCCACCAACATCGAGCCGCCTGACACTCGGACGAAGAGAAGGAACAGCGGAGGCGGTGGCGGCGGTGGCGGCGGTGGCAGCGGCGGTCAACAACTACGGTACGCAACCGACACAGTCCAAAGGTTGAAAGGCGTCATGGTCAAAAGTCAAGGCAGAAAGACGGTCTTCGAGTGACAACTGGCAGCAACGCCGAGCAAGGGGTAAACATCCAGCTGTCATGAGAAATCTTGAACTCATTGGGTGCGCTTTCAGATCTTCGATGCATCTGGAACGGTAAAAGCGCAAATAGCGTTGAGTATGCTAAGAGTGCATGGATGCAGTCAAGCAAGGCTTCGCTCGCCATCGGAGTGGACTGCTTGATTTTCTTGGCGTGACGAAAATCTGGGGCATCTTGCCGCTTGATGGCTGGGTCCGGACGGGTTCGACTTGGTTATTGCATATTTGCTGTAGACGCAGCGAATTCTGGTGTCTGATGACTTGATTGTTTTTCCATCTCTCTTCCCTGTCCACTTCCACAAATGACCTTTTAGAGCTCGGCATCCAAGGAGCCCTTCAGCACTTCCAGCTCGAGACTCGTGCCTCGACTTCCAACGATGGTGGACTCTTCGGTTCTTTGAATAGCGTCATTCATTTCCCACCGCCTCCTTGGTCTCGCAACCCTACCCTCCGGTTCTTCCATCACACAAGAGCATGCCGCCCGGGCGCCGGAGAAACCTGGTGGCCGCCAGGCGCAGACGCCACGATGAAGGGGAGGAAGAAGGCTCTCTTGCTGGTGAATTTGAGGATGATTCGCTGAGCGAGGGCTCTGCCGTGAGCAACGGCGATGACGACGAAGCGGATCCGGAAGGTAGCGACATCAGTGCTGGCGAGGAGGAAGAAGCGGAGGAAGAAGATCATCCGCCTCCTCCCCCCCGGACCGAGGACGCTGCACAGATTCCATCCACGCTGCACGCCCCTGCCGATGTCGTCGGACTGCCCGGAAGTGGCACGGCGGCAAAAGACGTCTTCACGTCCACGGCCGATACAGAAGCGATGTTGAACGGAATCAAGGGAGCCGGAGACGCCCAGCAAGGAGAAGAGATTCACTTCGACGACCTGACCCCGTCGACCGAGACCGTGGCCGTCCCCCAGGCCAAGGTTGCCATCCCCAAAGCGCCGCGGAATGAGACGACGGCCCAACGAAGCCGACGAGAACATCAGGAATATATCACGCAGCGCAACACCAACCCTGCCTTTGTACCAACACGAGGAGGGTTTTTCCTGCACGACGACCGGACATCCAACCCTGGATTCAAGCCTGCCATCCGAGGAAGGGGCAGAGGCTTTAATGCGTCATCCTCGGCAGTGTGAGTGGTCGACAGCGGCAGCTCCACATGGTGGTGACTAACCTCTGACCAGGCGAGGCTTCAACGGCGGCCCCGAGTCGATGGAAAAGCCTTGGGCTCATGACCTGCACGAACGACTTGAAACGACACAGAAGCTCGATTCGACGACCGAGGCCCAGAACAGTGGCCCAGCCAGGCCAGGAGAGCAAGAGAAGGCGTCCAAGCCCCCTCCGCCGAACCGAACCTTTTCTTTCTCCACCGTCCTCGGAAATGTGACGGTCCAGATTTCATTGCCAGGGATGACCGAGAAGATTACCATCCCGAACGTGGTGAGAAAACAGCACACTCTCCTCCCGCAACACCGACCCCCTCTGCGGCGCGACAAGCCGGTTCGCGTCTCGATTCCCAATGAACAGCCCCGGTACATCTTTCCGAGCACGGAACGATCGTTCATCTTCATCCCACGAGCGCTTCGTCCCAATCAGCAAGCCTATTTCCGCGGTCGTGGACGAGGCAGCTTCCATGGGAGTCGACGGGCGAGTTTGCTCGGAGGCAGTGCCTACACTCCCAGTGTGGCACTCAGTCGCAGATCTTCCGCCGGCGGGTCGATTGCAAAAGACGGTATGCGGTCTCCGGCCGATTCCATTCTGTCTCGATCAGGGGCTGCGGGCCCCGATGGCAGCCGTCCCATTGTCCGTTTGCCGACCGCCATGTCGACCGCGAGCAGCACGCAGCTTCCCACGGGGCCTCAGGCCACAAACACCACCCCTGCGATACACCTGCAGGCCATGACCGGATCTGTCGTCCACGGGAGTCATTCCACGGCCATCCCCATGCACCAGCCTCGGCCTCAAAAAGCCGTGTCTGTGGCCGATATCGAATCACCCGTCTCCTTCCCGTTCATGGCGCCTCGGCAACAACACGAACAGCCCTTCCATCACCAAGTGCCACCACACATGACCGGCTCTCATACCGACGACGGGGGACTGAAATCCGGTCTCCAAAGCCATTCGGTCGTGTCGGGGGGGACCCCTTTGTCGCAAATCCCAGAAGGTGCCATCTACGGCGCGGGATTCCCAGCATATCCCGTGATGCCACCACCGACATACTTTGGCTCTCCCTACACCAACGGTCCTGTCTTCTACCACCCGTCTCTGGCCGAGGGGGGGGCCTTTGGACTGCCCGTCGCCGGGGCTGCTGGCCTTCCTCCCGCATTCGTGCCTGGTTCGCAATCGCATCCCTTGCCTGGCAGTGTCGAGGCTGGAGTGCAGCCGAGCACGGTCGCCCACGAATCAAACGGCATGGTGTACTATTACAATCCATCGCTTTACCAAAACGAGCCTCACGCCCCGGTCCCCCATTTCTCCATGGGCCCGGCAATGGCCGCCCCGACGCCTTTCTACTATCCTCCTTCGGTGCCGAATGGCATGTTTTACTCCGCCCCATCCGGTTAATTCGCACTCGTTGCCGCAAGAGTTCTGATCATAGCAGCCCTTTTTTTTCATTATTTTCGTCTAGCGAGTGACGGAGTTGTGATGTGCACGCATTTTCTGGAGTTGAGGGTTGGGATGACAGATGGCTTTCGCAAAGCGACACCGCACGATCGATCCTCTTTCATGTATAGTAGTTGTATCTTCAGGCTGATCCAAGGTGGTTCGGCTCAAAAAGCTGCGGCCGAACTTTTTGGAGTGGGACCAGCCGGTCAAGGCAAAACGTGTTTCAAGAAGGATTTGGCTGTGACACCATACCTGGCATTTCTGCTCTGGACCCTTCATTATTGGACTCAGCCGGTCACCAGCCTCGCCTCATGAGGCAGCTTTTCCTCATCCGGGCTCCACTGACCATGAACTTTGGAGGCTCGAGCACGGAGCACTAATGGCTCGGCATTGCAACTTTGCTTTGCTGAAGCGGACCGGTCAGTTAGTGGCTGCCTAGCCATGACGCCCTGCCTCACGTGCCCTCTCGGAAGCTGTCTACTGTGACCGCTCCCCGCTCTCTCCACCGCCGCCCATCTCCTGCCTGCTGCTCACCAACATCATTCATTACTCACTCACCTTCAAGTACGACCTCATCGGCAGCGTCCTGCGGAAAGCGTGGCATTCAACTGCTTGATGCGTGGCACCTGGTGATTCCAGGTCTCCCTCTGTGTGTACATTGACTGCAGTTGGACGCGGATCCGCTCACGGTGACACCATCGATCCCGTCCTTATCGCTGATCATGGCGACACCTCATCCCCATACCGGTCCTGTCGGGCCCGACACTCTGATCACTGTCAAGGTGCTCATCGACAACCAGAATCGACGGTTCAAGCTCGCTCTTCGTGATCTCGGCGCCCACGTTCTGCCGCAGCAGGTATGCTCTCTCTCTGACCGGTCGGCCTGGACCACCATCCGGCATCAGCCTGACTGGCGGTTGTGAGCTTCGAAGCTGACTCCGTGTTTCTCCCACAGCTCCGCTTCTTGCTTGCCATTCCTCCTGAAGTCGACGTCAAGATCGAACGCTTCTCCGATTCGGCCGGCACGTATGTCACGCTCGACAGTGACAACCCTGCCATCTACAAGCAACTCTATCGTGCTGCAAAGGCCAAGTTGAAGCTGCGACTCAAGGTCACCGTCATCCAGACCTCCACAGTGGACGGAGAACCGTCTGCGGTCGGCATGGGAGAGCAGAGGCCGGAGCGGTCCACGACGCCGACACAACCTCCCAGCAACGGATATCTCCTGGCGTTGAAGTCATTCCCGCCGTCACGTCCGGCCTTCCAGAATCTCTGCCGGATTCCGGGAGCGTTCGAAATGAACAATGCTACCACCGAGACGCTGGTTGATCCTCCACCAGAACTTGCTCAGCATGATGTCTTGGGCCAGCCGCCGATGACCGTTCCGAGATTCATCGATTTGGACTCGGGCGCCTTCAGCATTGATTGCAACCACTGTCACCAGCCGATTCCCAATGAGCACTATCATTGTGGCATCTGCGAGAAGGGCGACTTTGATCTCTGCCCGAGCTGTCTCGAGTCGGGCGTGCGGTGCGACGGAGAGGGCCACTGGCTGATCAAGCGTCTGATTCGTAATGGCACCATCATCCCCAGTGTCACGACGACTCACCCTCCGAGAAAGCCGACGGCGTCAGCTCCCTCGACGACGGCCCGTCTGGATGACTTGTCCACACCCACCAGCCCCACGCACGACGAGGGCGAGCGCACTTGTAATGGTTGCATCCGCCGTACGTATCCCCCTTTCTTCGTCTCTGGCGCCCACTGAGAAGCTCTAGAACTCCCTTCGTGTGAATTTGTCACTTGCCTCGATTGCCCCGATTTTGACCTGTGCTTGAGCTGCTTCCGAGGTGGCGAGCACGGCCATCATCCGTCCCATGCCTTTGAGCCGGTCGAGAGTGGCCCCGGGATGGTTGATCCCTTGATCCACGCGCTCTGTGCTCCGGGCCGTGGCGTTCGACATCATGCCATTTGTGATGGCTGCGAAGAGGTAAGCTCGACCCGACGATTCCAGACCATGGTGGTTGACGATCGATAGAACATTTTTGGTGTCCGACACAAGTGTCTGGCGTGCCCTGATTTCGACTACTGCTCGTCGTGCGTGTCCAAGGCTCCCGAGGCACATCCTGGCCATCGCTTTGCGGCCATCTACGAACGCCTCACCAATGGCCCTGTTCACAGAGAGATCCATCCGGGGATATACTGTGATGGCCCTCTTTGTGCGACTCGAGTGCTCAAGTCGTATATCAAAGGGGACCGCTACAAGTGTGCCGTGTGCCACGACACCGACTTCTGCGCCGCCTGCGAGGCACTGCCGAACAACGGACACAACCCGACCCATCCGCTGATCAAGATCAAGGTTCCGATTCGACATGTGTCCATCACCACCACGAATGAGACGGACAACGGAAAGAGACTGGTGCAGCTGGGCGACCGTCCGCAGGCCAAGCACGCGGCGACCGAAACGACGCCGGCCATGTCGACCAATGCTGCCACGCAGGTCCAGACGGTGGCCGAAGTCAGACCAGCGGAAAACGTCAGTATCGCCGCGGAGGCTCCGAAACTGTCAGAGTCGGTGGCCAAGACCGTCACCCCCAGAGACCTTCAAGCTTGGTATGAATCGGATTCCACCCCCGACGGGACGAGAATCGGTCCCAACCGGCTCGTCTCTCAATCGTGGACCCTGCGGAACCCCGGGCCTGACGCGTGGCCGGCGGGATGCGCCGTCTACTACATCGGCGGCGACGACATGCGCAATCTCGACGTCCTTCATCCATCGAGCGTGAGTTCCATGACCGTGGCCAACCGAAGCAACGTGCTCGACAGCGGCCTCGAACCTGGAAAGACGGCCGTCTTCACGGTCCTGCTCAAATCACCACCGCGTGAAGGACGGGCGATCTCTTACTGGCGTCTCAAGACTCCAGATGGGCTGCCTTTCGGCCACAAGCTGTGGGTCGACATTGACGTCCAGGCGCTTCCGGTCGAATTGCCCATCCGATCGGTGGCACCACCGACTCCCGTCGAGTTGGCCCCGGAACCACAGGCTCCATCCCCGCCGGAGGAGAGCGCCTCTCCGATGGTCTTCCCGAGGCTCGACAAGGAATCACCCGTGGCGAGCGTTCACGATGTTCACGAAGCGCCATCGGTCGTGGTCGAGCCGACCACCAAGACGGAAGAGCAGGAGCTCCTGGAGGACATTGAAAGTCTCGAGCTGGAAGATTCGAACAGCGAAGATGAAGAAGAGGGCTTCATGACCGAGGACGAGTATGACATCCTCGACGCCAGCGACGATGAAGGTTACTTGATGGCATCTCAACCCGCAAAGTGAAGCATCCAAGAAAGACGGGAATCCAAAAGAGTGTCACATTGCTGCGTTTGGGGAGGAAGGCCGAGTTGGAGGAGGAAGACTGAGCTGGAAGAGGAAGACTGAGCTGAGGGAGAGCCCAAGGTGACGTGGACAAGCAAAAGGCGTGCTGGTTGGCCGGCAGGCTATCTGCCTGGAGAGAGTCGCTGAAGTCAGGCACGGGTATGGCAAAGGGCGCGCTCAAGGGGGTGGGTGCACAATCTGGTAGGTGGCGTTCGTGTTGACAGCGATATCTTTATATACTCTCCTTCAATCAGAGCAAACTTGGATCCCTCCACGAGCCTTTGCTCGAGGCACACACCAATCCTGCCCCGCGAACAGTAAAGCCTTCTTTGGGCGGGCTAGCCGGAACATTTGGTCATGTGTCTCCGGCTTGCGGCCCAACTGGGGGGTGCCTGTGGTCATTCCCACTACTGCCAAGTCACACCAAGTCACACCTCTTGTAATTCCGCTGTGCTGGCTGGCTGCCTCCATCTCTCCGGCCGGTAAAGGACGTTTATTTTTCACCGCTTTCTTTCCTTCCACCCAGTCACCATCGCTGAGAATCACTCAGCCATCGCCGCATCAAGTCTTCCACATGGAAATTCAACGACTCCCACCACACCACCTATCGTACCGCGCTTCCCTCCCTAAAGGGTGACCGGATCGTACCGCCGGCCTCGTCCGCGAGGTACATCGTTCGCGATTTATTCAGATTCAGGACAACCCCATTAGACTCCTTTATTTCATCCTCACCATGCACGACGATTTGCGGCGGAGAGCCCTCGAGAGCGGCAAGACGGTCTCGAACAAGGCGAAATCCAAGCAGTCATCGCGGGCCAGCTCCCGAGCCAACTCGACGCCCAACTCTCGGGCGGCCTCGCGCGTCCACAGCAGAGATGCCTCTGATGATGAGGACTACGCTGGTAACCTGAGTGATGACACTTCGCAGAGGTGCGTTATTTTTGGCCCTTCCCCCATCTGGACGGACGCGGCTGACAGATTCGGGTTGGCAGCATCAATTCCATCGATGCTCTCCTCGAAAGTGATGACTTTAACGAACAGACGACCGAGGTGATCAAGAAAGAACTTTCCGACAGCATCAATGACCTCCTGGAGCGGAAGGGGAGCAGTAATAAGAGCCGAGAGGACTCTCTCACCGTCTACGTCCGCTGTCTGACCACCCATCTTCTGGCGGACGTCCTCTACGGCCGCGTCGACGATCTTCTCGGTGCCTTGGGCCGCAGCATCAAAGCGGAGACGAGCGAAAGGGAAACCACTCTCGCCCTGCGCGCACTCGCCCTCACGGCCGTGTCGTATTCTGATGCGACGCTGTACGACCATGTGTCCTCGTTGCTCAAGAGGACCATCTCCGACTCCCAGTCCGTCTCGGTCAAGGCCGCGGCTCTCTATTCCCTGGGCATCTGTATATCCTTTGGGGGGGCCGGCGAGGAGGAGATTGCGGAGACCATGACCTTCCTGCTCGAGATTGTGTCCAGTGACGGAGCCTTTGTGGACGCGGATGACAACGCCGGGGTGGTCGCCGCGGCTTTGCGGACCTACGGATTTCTCGCCACTCAGATTGACGATCTGGAAGGAGAGTCTGAGGACGCGGTGGCGACGTTCTTGGATCAACTTGACGCCGACGACGTCAAGGTCCAGATTGCCGCCGGCGAGAACATCGCGCTGTTGTATGAGAAGAGCTACACACCGAAAGAGGAAGATGACACGTCGGGAGAAGATGATGATGACGACCAAGAGGACGACGAGGATGGCACCGCCTCTTCCGATGAGGTCGCACATCTCCGAGATCACTCGGGACTGGTGAAAAGATACAATGCGTATCACAACGCCAGCGAGGTGCTGGATAAAGTGTCGGCCTTGTCATCATTGAGCACCAAGTCGATGAACCGCCGTGACCGGAAAGAGCTGCACCAATCCTTCGCCAGCATCGCCATGACGGTCGAGAATCCGAAATTGGGATTGCAGACCAGCAGCGCGTCCAAAATGGTGGTGCGGATCCACCGTGAGGGTGAAATGAGAGTGGACCGGTGGTGGAAACTGATGCGACTGCATGCCATCCGACGCCTGCTGGCCGGTGGATTTGTGAATCACTATTTTGAAGGGAACAAACAGGTTTTGGATGCCTTGCCGTTAATCATGCGCGCGACGGGTGAGGATGGGTTGAGAAGTCCCCGGAAAGCGTTGCTCAGTAAAGCGACCAAAGGAAGGTATAGAGACAGTAGAAGGTTTGTGTCTGGAGACGTGAGAGACTGGTGATTTATCTGGTGGACGGGAGAACAGGAGAACAGTATTAGATAGTATTACACAAGAGAATTCTGCTCCTCTCCTCTCCTTCTACACTTGTCTCTCTCTGGCCGAGTATATCGTCTGAATGGTCTCCGTCTGTAATGTCAAGTGCCGGTCGAACATTCTGAACCGTTGGCCGAAACCGATGTCTCAGCCTTTCACACTGATACAGCGTCGGTCACAGCAACTATCGACAATGGACAATGAATTTCCCGAGCCTTTGAGGACCGTCACCGGTCCAGCGTTACCTGGAACAACCGCCAGGCTGAACAAACTTCGGACAGCAGGTGAGGAACTGGCCACCACCCACACCGAGGTTGCAAGGTTCCTTAATCTGCAGTTGGGACGCCTGAGGGTATGCACACACGGCCAAACCAGAAGAAGCCGCATGATCGGCCTCGTGAATCAGCAACATGCATGCCATGAAACGACCAGAACAATCAGTCTCATTGGCGTCGCAACTCCATCCGAAACAGGCCTCGGCTGGCTCTGCTAAGACCAAGTCTTTTGTGGCGGCTCGGGGCGGAAGACACAACTGTCCGTGTCACGTGGTAAAGATCACCTCCCTCTGCCACCGCTCGTACTCGTTTTATCTCGCATCAAGATACGACTAGATTAATTCCCCCAGTCAATTGGGTCGACACGGTGGATGGTGACGTGGAGTGGCAATGAATGTGGATTGCTTTGCTGGTTGCGCCTCAGCTGACAGCACCAAAGTGGGTGATTGTGCACGTGCTTGGTTGTGGATTTGCGGCCTGCCTGAGTTGTCCCCTGCGCCGCAACAACACCGCCCCTTTTTGCCTCCCCCTTCGGTTCCAAGACAGGCCCCGGTTGGAGCCCACTCCTAAGGGCGGCCCAATCACCACGATCGCCGTAAGCCGGTACAAGACAGGATTGATGAGCTGAGCGGATGGACAACCGCCGGGAACAAACTCTGGAACCGGTAGTAAGTGCAGCATAAGCCGGCAACCTCAGGCTGCTCCATTTCTCCTTCGTCCCTTTCTCTCCTCGACGTCGTTCGTTGCTGCCTTGAGAGGCTCCTTTTACCACCGACCTTCTACCTGTCGTGACTTTGTAATTAATTTTCTCCTCTGTGCCACCACGTCACTCCTTTGGGTACCTTTCCTTACGACGCGTGGCCACTTGAGGTGGGCAGAGTGAGTCACGTGACACCATTCTGGACACGCGACCTCCACCACCATCGCGTGCCCGTCATCTCAACCACCACAGGGGCACAGCGTCGGTTCCACGCGTCTGGCCGTGAGGTCCTCTGGATTCTATTGTGCTGAGTGAAGGCGGACGACGCCGAACTCTCGACCATGGCTCTCAATGGCACCGTGGAGGCGTCGCAACCCGACTTGGGGAAGCCTCAATTTGCGTCTCACACTTGGCTCGAACCGATCGTAAGTGCCATCACGACCGGCCATGCGATGTATGTTAACGAGAAGATAGATCGTGGTCGGCATCATGATTGGCTCTCTGGTCATCAACCGTCGCCGTGGATTCCGGATCATTGACAGTCATCGGGGCCGATCCGCCACCCGGTCTCTTCTCCCCCGGGACAACTACGAGGACTATTCTCCCGACGGCTCTCTCGACTCGGATTTGTCGAGCGATTATGACCAACTCACGGGGACCAAGTATCCGCCCAAAAAGCGAAATTGCTGTGGCATGGCCGTTCAGACGCCGAATTCGTCGCGCTTCGCCGATCACATCCACAGCCGGATTCTGCAGAAATTCCCCTTTTTGATCGAAATGTTTTACTGGGCCCTCAACTTTGTCACCTACGCCTGCACCAAGGCGATCGCGCAAGAGTTCTTTTCGGGCAACGATGGACTTTGGGCCCTTGCTCAAGACCATGGTGTCCTGATCCTCAACATCGAACATGCCTCGTGGCTTAAATTCCTGTTTCCCATTCGCGAGAATGATTTCCAACAATGGTTCCTGAACGGCCATCTTAGCGCACTCACATTCCTCAATCGCATCTATTCTCTGGTGCATATTCCCGGGACAGTCACGTGTGTCTTCTCCTTGAATACCACCAGTGCGTAGATTTCGGTGCTGACGGGACACAGTTTCTTAGGCTGGTACTATTATGCGGCGCCTTCTCACGAGCATTTTGCCGTCGCTCGTCGGACCATGACCCTGGGCAACTTTGCTGCATTCGTCATATTTTCATTTTTCCCCACCATGCCGCCTCGGTTGCTACCACCCGAGTACGGTTTCCACGACACGGTCCGACAAGATAATGCCGAAAGCGTTTGGGTCGGTGGTGATTTCGTCAATCAGCTGGCCGCCATGCCGAGTCTCCATTTCACCTACGCCTTTGTCATCGGCTGCACGGTGCTGTACCATTCGGGCGTGTTTCGACGTGGTGCACGCGGCGAAGGCAAAAGGCTGATCTCTCAATGCTTTTTCCTTCTTGCCGGTATCTGCTATCCGCTGCTGGTCCTGACCGTCATTGTGGCAACGGCGAACCATTACTGGCTGGACGCCGTCGTGGCCATGGGCACCGTGTCTCTGTCATTGTTATGCAATCGAGTCTGGATGATTCTCCTTCCCGCCGAAGACGTGCTGTGCTGGGCTCTTCGGCTGGAGAAACCGGTTCCCACAACGGGAGATCGGCTGCTCAGAAAGCTCGACCGGCCTTGGGACCCGAGCGAGGAGGAGATCGCTTAATTCTGGGAGAGGACCACCGCACATGGCCGGCCTCGATTGTCGACCTCGCCAGAAGCGACACGATCGTCGACTCATCGAACCGGTATCGGATGTCTCGTTTCGTGAAGCCTGAGCCATAATCATCCAGTGAGTTGGTCAGCAGAGGTTTTACTGGCGACATCACAACGGAGGATATCTGTGGGACGGCCATCAGGGAACTCCAAAATTTCGACATGCTTCAAATCTAATATGTTTTTGTGTGACAAAGTCTTGGTCACTGTTAAGAGTGCCCGTCTTTGTGCCCAAGGACGATGATGAGAAGCAGGCTTACTTGGGTTGGGTTATGTGAATCAGGACAGGAAGCTGTCGAGAGGCTCACCACCTTGAACGGCACCATAGATTGACGAAAAGCGTTGGGACAAGGAACTTTTGGGGAGAGTCCAAAAGTGACCGAGTTGGTGTCGGGCGAGTTTTCAGCGACATCTTGGTTTCAACATCATCTCACCATTATTATGTTTGGGTTGTTGGATTTGTTTTTCTCATCAGCGCTTGCGCCGCTGTACTGATCCAAAGAGGCGTGTCACGTGACACACAGTGTCAGGCATGGAGTATACAATAAACAAGACCTTAGACGGGTTTGACATGCTCGCATTGGGTCCATTCAACCGAATTAGCGAGCGCGAGTCTAATGTTGCTTCTACCTGTGTGATCTAAGTCATCTCGAGACGGGAGCGAATATGCCCACTCAGAACAGCACACTACCAAAGGTAATTTACAAGTTCCGAATTGAGCAATGTCGATCGAGGAAGCCAACTTGAGAGGGTGGTGCTCACTCACTCACCCTTGCACCCATGGCAGGATCAATGTGATCATTAGTCCGAGCGGGCGGTGATATTGGTTGAAGGAGTCAACTGCTGGTCCGGGTATCGTACAAGGTTGTGGCGTGGTGAATCTTTGGAATTTGGCTCTGCGAGTGAAATACTTTTCGTTTGGGAGGAGTGTGGTACTGGCCCAGGGGAAGATTGTCGTTGCTCTGTTGAAGCTGGGCATGGCGACGGCACCCCATGGCTAGAGCCGAACTTCTTGTGATCCCAGCTCCAATGCCGCAATGGCGGACAGAGATGGTGTGTGCAGTCCAGCATGAGCAGTGCTCCTCGACGGCCCGTCATATGCCAGAAAGCCGGCAGGGTTGATGGCTTTGCAGAGGCGGCCGTCTTCCCATCCTGTGTCCTCGCCGAGGTCATTCATGGGGCGGCTGGATGTGAAACGCGCTCACCAGCATTAGACAATAAGTGTCGAGTTTTGTTGTGCCGGATGCAATTATTCAGAGCCGCCGGCGTGCCTCCCTGATGGCCTGTTCAGCCGCCAGCCTGGTCCTGGGCAGCCATTTGTATTTTCTGCTGCAGTTGTATCAAGTCGACCCGCTTCTTTTCACTGCTGTCTTGCAGCTCTTTGATCCTGGCCTCCGTCCTTGCGATCTCTTTGCCGATGAAATCGAGGCGTCCATCCACCGCGTTGACCGCCTCAGTCTTGTCTTGCTTCAATAGTACCGGTCCGACCAACTTGTATATTCCAGCATCTTCGGCGAGGCTGGCAAACTCTTTCTGCACGGCTTTGTTTTCCTGCTCCTGCGACTCGAGCTTTTGCCGCGCATCGATTGTCGTCTGGAGATCTGCCGCGAGACGTCAGATCAGGACTCCTCCGGCACGAGGATATCGAGCACGCACCATCTTGAATTTTCTGCAGGGCTTCTGAAAGCACCTGCAACGCCTTCCGATCTTCGTCCATAATTGTATCGCAGAAGCGTACAGTAATAAATTGGTCAGGTTGAGATTGTGCTGACCGGCTCTAGTGCGGTAGTGGGGGCAAATGCCGACCGCGGCCTGGCCGCAGAACATCTATCCCACTTAATTACACATCAGGACTGTCAGGAATTACAGGACACTTCGGCCCAGCCAACACCTCGATCTCCGGCCGATCGGTGAATCTGGCACGTCAAGTTCCCAAGGATCACTTTGTCTCCTCCATCATCACCGATTTCCGCCAGCCAAACCTCTCGCGCTTTGTTTACGGTCGGCCAGGCACCGCTCCTGCGAGCCTCTGGATCCAGTTCTGCCCGCAGTTTTGACTCGGTCGAGGCTGCTCTGCGCATGACCTCCGCCCCTGTACCATAGCACACGACAGATAGACCGGACCGGCTCGTTCGCACCGCCAGACGATGTCGAATACCGACTTTCTCGGTCGAGCCATCGACACCGTCAAGAAGGCGATCGAGCTTGACACGGCCGGTTCGTACGAGCAAGCGTACCAACAGTACTATGCCGCGCTCGAACTGTTCATGTTAGCGCTGAAATGGGAGAAGAATGCAAAGTCCAAAGAAATGATCCGGGCCAAGACGGCCGAGTACATGGATCGCGCTGAAAAACTGAAACAACACATTCAGGCGAATGACCCGAACCAACGGAAGAAGCCTGCGGCGATGGGCGCGAATGGCAAAGCCGTGAACGGTGCGGGGAAGGGTGAGGCCGGTGAGAAGGAAGAGGAGGACGCCGACAGCAAGAAATTGAGAGGGCAGTTGATGGGGGCCATCTTGACCGACAAGCCAAATGTCAAATGGGAGGATGTCGCCGGTCTCGAGGGGGCGAAGGAAGCGTTGAAGGAGGCCGTCATCCTGCCAATCAAGTTTCCACACCTTTTCCAAGGCAAGAGACAACCGTGGAAGGGCATATTACTCTACGGCCCACCAGGGACCGGTAAATCCTACCTGGCGAAGGCGGTGGCGACCGAGGCCAACAGTACCTTTTTCAGCGTCAGCTCGTCCGACCTGGTCAGCAAGTGGATGGGTGAGTCGGAGAGATTGGTCAAGCAGCTGTTCAACATGGCACGAGAAAATAAGCCGGCCATCATTTTCATCGACGAAGTCGACGCGCTGTGTGGTCCCCGAGGTGAAGGAGAATCCGAAGCATCACGACGGATCAAGACCGAATTACTGGTCCAGATGGACGGAGTGGGCAAAGACACGAAAGGCGTGCTCATCCTCGGCGCGACAAACATTCCATGGCAACTGGATGCAGCAATCCGGCGACGATTTCAGAGAAGAGTACACATCTCCTTGCCGGACATGTCGGCTCGGATGCGCATGTTTGAGCTGGCCGTGGGCGACACAAAGTGCGAGATGACACAGGCCGACTACAAGACGTTGGCCACGATGAGCGAAGGCTACTCGGGGAGCGATATCAGCATTGCTGTGCAAGATGCTTTGATGCAGCCCGTCCGGAAGATCCAAACCGCGACACATTATAAAAAGGTGAGCCACAGACACACCGCACGTCACTTGAACGCTGACGGAGATGGCCAGGTCATGGTCGACGGCGAAGAGAAATTGACTCCATGCTCGCCCGGTGATGCTGGAGCCATGGAGATGACGTGGGTGGATATCGAATCGGACAAGCTTCTAGAGCCTCCTCTCGCCGTCAAGGACTTTATCAGAGCCATCAAACTGTCCCGGCCCACCGTCAGCGCCGACGACCTGAAGAGAAATGCCGAGTGGACTGCTGAATTTGGGAGCGAAGGGTCATAGCACGACTTGAGCTTTTATTTGCTTTGTTGACGAGGCTGAGCAACGGCGTCCAGGTGCATTTTCCGCCGGTTGGAGGAGATCTGTGGGAACGGTGCGATGAAAGATATGAGTAGACGCGTCCATCAAAAGATTGACATGCTGGACATTGGTGAAGTTTTTCTTGCTGTATATTTCTATTATGTGAAGCTGCAAGCCAGTTCAATCTGGACGTGAACAGTGGGGTTCGACCGCTGACAGGTATTCGAGAGCGTTGACCTTTGGACTTGGACCTCTTTACTAACATTGAATCTGAGTATCCGCCAGTGATTCATTTCCAAGTTGCAGACGTTGGGTTGATTAATTCCAAGAGACGGCCGACAGTGGTGTTGAGGGCCAGAGGTAATGGTGTCACGTGATTGTCAGCCCTGTGTTCCCAACACCAAGAGCTGTGGAAATTAATCCTAACCAAGCCACCGACACAGCCACTGTCGACTCACAATGACAAACCCCTGACCACGCTAGCACTTCCATGTATATGGCTTCAGAGAAGGCGTGCAGGATGAAGCCAACGATGATGGCTATGCACGAATTTAAGTTGTGAGTCCAGGTTTAGATTGATCGAGCGTCTTTACGCAACCCATGTGTTGTCTTGGATCTTCCCATCATGCATCAAGATCATAACCTCCACTGGGATCAGGTGGCAGCAAACTTCAAGTTCATCAAAGACAACAAGCACTTGACACCCAGCATCACCGATTGCTTTCCACGCAACCTACCATCCCAAGCCAAGTCCCTGACACACTTCTCTCGCGTCTTCGCTCGCACACTTTGTGAATTTTCCCAGACCGAGCGCGCAAAGTATCCGTCCGAGTTTCCAGCCCCGCGCACAGGCAAAGTCTTCCCGGACGAGCTGGTCCTCGCCCACTGGACGCTGACCTCTCGTCACCAAGACCTTTCACATTGGATTGAACAGGCCTTGCCCGATGGCCGCTACACCACTTCACATGGGCAGCTCGCGGACGCTGTCAAGTGTCTGATTGCAGGAAATCAGCTCGAGCCGCTCCTCATGCTCGCAAATCATCCTGACATCCCGCTCGCGGACCTCCAGCACCTCAGCTGGGGCCACGGGTTTGGCGTCGACTTTGTGGCCGACCACGCCCTCCTCGCGTATCTGTTCCTCAACATCACCACCGCCGTCCTCTCACCGTCGCAGCTGGAACAGGCTTATCTCATGGAGATGAGCAGCTACCGCCACACGCTCAGCACGCTCTGCGACAGCTGCGACTACGACGCCCAATGCGAGCCGCATCGAGATTTCTTTTGTCCCGGTCAGCTCGGCGTGATGTTTTACAGTTCCAGCAGGATACTTGCCCGTGAAAAACCGCATCCGTTGCCGAACCCGCTGGCGCACCTCACCAAGTTGGAACAATATCTCAAGCGGTGCTGGGCGCTGATGTACCGGTACGATATGTTAATGAGAGAGTGCGGGAGGGAAGTGGATTGGGAGGCCAAAGTGGCTCAGACGCTAAATCACTTGTGGGGCGTGAACACAGCGATTGTCGAGCGAGAAGAGACAGGTATGGGCGAGGCCAGATTTCGATATACGACTGTTTTTGTATGAGGATTTCTGTTACAAGTCGAGGAAGATAAATTGTCCGAAGCATGAATGAATCTGTGTAAGGTTTGTCAGTCTCTACCCCTCTGTTAACGGTTGTTCAGCGCTGTTGTTGTCGACGCTCTTTGCAGAAGAGGGATATAAGTTGTGCCTCTGTACTGCTTGGTTCCTTGCAAACAAAAGATAACCATTACCCACAACGCTTTCACAGCCGCGCTTCGCAATCAGACTGCATCTGTACAACTTACCTACACTCTTGGACCAGAACGACGCACTTTCGTCAGGGATCTAACCTCATCCTTGGGAATGGGGGCAACAAATGAGATCTCTTCAGCCACATACAAAGTCACGTGACAAAGATCTACCACTTCAGCCTCTATCATGACGTCTGTGGAGGCTTCGCAATCCTGAAGTCAAAGCAACACATCGGCACGACCGATTGAACTCGGCTGCGCAAAGGCTGTCGGCCAGATCGATGAACTTGGTGACATTGGGCATGCTAAGCGACGGCCGGGGCCACTATTGGGACGGGCCACAGACCATCTCTTGCACTCGAACAGCTCCTGCGCCGTTCCTCCACTCAGTGATCCCCGCCCGCGCCTTGACGAGCGTGCCAAGTATGATAGCGTCCTTGGGTCCACAGTTCAGCTGTCGTCTGCCCGTGCGTTCTTGCCATCCCAATTGCCTACTGGCCCTGTGAACATCGTAGGTCAGGGAGAAGCTTGTGAAACTCCCCGCTGTATAAATAGCGGCTGCCCGTCGCAGCCTAGCCACCAGTCTCCCTCTTCTGCAATACCATCATCACTCCGGCAGCACGGTCTCCATTGACTCAGGTAAAAAACACATCATCGAACTTCAACGCTCAAGTATCACCACCGTCAAGATGGATAGCAACAACAATAACAACCAACCCAACCTCAACCAAAACCAAGGACCCCAAACCGGCGCCAGCGGTAGCCAGCAAGAAGACTACCTCGACAAAGGTCCGTATAGCCAATCTCCTTTCCCAGGCTGTTCTCTTTGACCTCTGCGTGTTTCACTTGATACCGTCCTTACTGGCCCCTTTCCAACCCACCATCCGATTTCCTCACTTCACCAACCAACCAAACTAACCAGAAACCAGGCCTCGACGCCCTCGAAAAGAAATTTGGCCAGGACCCCACCAAGCTGCGTAGCACCAACGAGAAAATCACCGATTTTGCCCGCGGCCAGTTCGAGAAGCTGACCGGCAAGCACATCCCGGACAAGTTTAGCAATTAGAATCAACGGCGGGCAGTTGGTCCGTGGCAATTGGCAATCAGGAGGAAGGAATGAATGACGAACTGGCAACTTAATGGACTCATTGGGGTAGATGGTGACGACACAGGCCAGGCAAATCCACCAAATTGACAACCGACTTGAACGAGGTGAGGGGGGAAGGGCGCAAGAAACGTGAAATGCAAAGCCGAGGGAAGAGAGGTGACCGACAGTACCGTCTTAGAAGAGCGAAAGTATGAGGATAGACACACGACAACGGAGCGCAGGGATGTCCCAGGTACTTCCCGCGGGAGCGAGACAGAGGCTTCTAGCGAGTTGGCATTTCATTTTCAACCTCGAACCTGGCTGGATCAGTCCTCAATCCCGTCTATTGTTTCTTTCCAATCGAAACCTGGTAGGCAAAAACACCCTGTACAGAGTGGTTGCTGCTCGACCCAACTCGCCTGATAAGAGTATGTCATCTCTCTCAGAAATCCCGTGTGGTAGGATTCAAAATTTAGAACAGTTTGGGGACGTCAGAGTACTCACACAATACTCGTGCCCACCGCATTCATGCCAGTGATGGTCATGTTATTCCGTTCATAGCCATCCCCATGGTCATTCGTAGTCAATCATGTTGGTTCATGTGCACTGCTCCATCCACTCTGACACCGACGCTAACACCGACACCGCCGCCCGAAGAACAAATCCAAGACAAAAACACCGCCGTATGGCGAACATGGATCGCCTGCCTTGTCGTGCCTCCCAAAAAGTACAAAAGCGTGCAACAACATCAGGTCCCGTTCTGGAGTGGTGCTATCGGCAAGTCCCGTTGCCAATGCCGCTGATGTGGAGTGCCGTTGACGCCAGGCATGCGGTATAGACATAAAGGTGCATTCAACCGTCCAATATTGTCAATAATCGATATGAGAACACCGCCTGCGGAAACAAGCCAAAAAGATGGGGTTACCCCGGCCTGAGCCCTCGGAATACATGCCGTCAATGTAGTAAGGGGGAATTACTTCCGTAGCCATGGCAGTGTGGTGGGCACCCGCTGCTCGGTGGTGGGGAAAAGGCCAGCAATCTCAGCCGATTGGCCCAATCCGTCCCACCATTTCTTCTCTTGCCCTGTCTCTTTGACAACCCGCTCACTTCTCAGTGGCGGGCCAATTGATCCGATCCGCTCCGAATACTTCGCCTCCCCCTCACCAGTGCATATTTTGACATGCCGGTCTAGCTTCCGGTCAAATGACCAGACTGCAAGACTCGGTTATCCGGGGCAAGTTTCGAACGCCAGCGTGGGGGAGGGCGGTCAATGAGCGAGGAAGTCGTTGGTGTGGTTGGAATTGACCGAAAAATGGCCAGCTCTGTGGTCACGGCAGCCGCTGGAGGTAGTGTACTCGCACTCGCACTTCCACACCCGCATTCGCAATATGGCAATGATCAACGCCCCAGCCACCAAAGGTATGGACATGGATGTTGCCCAGGTCCGCACGGTCAGTGCCGTAGGAGGGTGGTGGTGGTGGCCGGTGTGGATTTCAACCAGGAGTTGATCGCTGTATCGACGTCTCTTGTCCGACTGTCAGCATGTGCACGGCCTGGATGTTGTGGTCCAGACAACCAACCTCCAAAGGACGAACGATTGGTCGGAGAGGAAGGCGAAAAGGCCATCCGATCCTGCAAGTAGTGCGCCGAGTCGATCAGATGCTGAAACTTGGACGGCGACCGTTCACGCGTGCCGGGTTCGATGAGCACACCGTCCGGTGTAATCGACGGTAGTCGGGTCACTGTCGGTTCGTCTGATGTCTGTCTCTGCAAGTTGTTCGGGAGAGGACTCCCCGATCCGACAGGATGAGGGACGGTATCAAAGGAGCCGGCCAATGGTGGTGGTGGTGGTGGTCGGGGGCCCTGGGTGACCAAGGCGTTGGGGACGGGCAGCTGGAGCGGAAGACGACCGCTCGTGCTGGAGATGGTCGACTCGTGTTTGATCGAGGGGTGTGACGAATGTGACGCGTCCGTCTCGGTGGTCTCAGAGCTGGTCGTGGACACGAGGGCGTCCTGGAGATCGCGTCAGTGGGACAGCTCCACCACGAAAGCATTCACGACGGCGCATACCTGCTCGCGCACTTCCTCGATCATGGATCTGACATTGGGAGGGACCATGGGCAGGATGTCATTGAGTAAACATTCGTAACGGGCGAGGCGGCGCGATGTGGCCGTCAAGTCTTCGGCCGTTCTGTGCGCTGTGTCAACCAGACCGGCATCGCCCACCAGAGGCGCCACGCAGACTTACTTGCGCTTTCTCCACCCCTTGCCGTAGCCGTAGTGGCAGTTGGTGCTGGTATGAAGGCAGCGGCGGCAAGAAGGCCGCTCGCCGTCACACTTGGTTTTTCTCTCCCGGCAGGGTTCGCAGGCATGGCTCGTCCGCGCCCGCTCCGGCTTCTCATATGGGGCGGTGCCAGTGGAGCGCGAAATGGGGAGTGAAGAGCTCTTGGGGAGAGGGGTCGCGGCGGAGAGTGGAGGAGCGGGAGCCACCATGTTGCTGCTGTCCTTCATGGTGTCACCGACACAGGCCAGACGGGCGCGGACCGTCAATGCATGACCCCGGGGGGGAACGCCACGAGACTGGGGACACTCGACAACCCTGGAGACGAGGGCCGGAGAATGGAGCCGGAAACTCGAGACCAGAGAGAAAGGAAACAGGAGATCTGGACAGCTGGAGATCGTGATACCGGTGTGGCCTGAGGGAGAGGGAGGGAGAGCGGCGACAAAGTAAGAGGATCAGCCGATCAGTCAGGTAAAGTGAGAATTGGGGCCGGAATGCTGGTTTGAATAATGCTCCGGCGCGCCACCGAGGTTGCCAGGCCGGGGATGGGAGCCGACGACGGAGAAGAGGACGGATAGATTGCTAGATAGTTAGAGCGAAAGGGCATGGATGGATGAATGGATGGATGGAGAGTCCGGACAGCAACTAGTGGCCAAGTGGGCGATAGCTGCAGAACCTGGCCACAGTCTCTGGCCATCGGGGCTCGACTCGGACGAGATCGCGGCCAACGGGCGACATCTGAGTTGCGGGTGTATCAGGACAGAGCAGAATTGACGGGCTTGTGTGTCCACCCGTCAAAGAATCGCGAGGGAGAAGGGGATCCACGATCAGCGATCCAGGGACCAGGAATCAACAGACGAGGAACCAAACCCCGGAGCGCCGCCTGTAAACGGTCTGGCTTCGGGAAACAAATCCACTGCGCCTCAGAGGGCCGAAGACTGGCGACAAATAACGACCTTCCGATTACCGGCTGTCCCACAACCTCCAGTTGCCGGCGTGGAGAAGCCGGGACATGCCGAGTTGGGGGAGGAGGGCATGTCTACAATTGCCAATATAGGCCTTTTCGCGGAAGTACTGCAGATGCTGTAGTCTCATATTTTCTCTCTTCACCGCTTTCCCCTCTGGGCTCACTATCATCATCAATACTGCTCACTGAACCATCGTCAATGACTGAGCAGTCTCACCCGCTGGGGACGTCCGTGAGGCCGTCTCTGAAGCTGGCCAACTGAATTGGTACGTAGCCGATTCAGAGGACGGGTCCCCGCTTCCGGGTCAAGACACTAACGAGGAGTGCTACGGATGCCCTCTCCCACCGACCCGCTCTGGCCTCTGCGAGGCTCTAGAAAGACAGTTTTTGGCCCGGGCGAGACGCTCTCGTTCGTCCTCAGCTCGAGATCTGATCCGATTCAGCCAGCGTCCGATCTGATGGTGATCGCCCCTCCTCTGCCGGCACGGTTCCGATCTAGATGGATCTCCTAGCTGGAGAGTGAGTGGGGCTTCTGGAACCTCCTCTCGGATCCTGTCTCAATGTCTCACCACTTCCTCAGGCCAGCTCTGACACGTGCATGATGCCCACGGCAGACCTGGGAGGACTGAATCCGCGCCCAGCGAGTATTTTTCGACGTCATGATACAAGTACCTCTGCTCTGACTGCCACCGCTTTCACCACCTGCGTCTGATCTGCCAAGCAAGTCTGATGAACGTATGTCCAGTTATTCCTATTCCTGCGCTGCGCAAGAAAATCCCCCTTGGCCACGTCAGGCTAGAATAGAAGAAGGTCTCGCCTATTCAGGTCTAGCATATTTTCATCAGAGTAGGGAAAACAGTCCCCAAAGTTGCAAACATGGTTGGCTGGAGAAAGCGACATCCTCATTGCCGTCTGCGTACGATCATAATATTTGGATGCTTGCCCGTAGGGACCCAAAGGGTTCTATCTACGATGCACAAGCTGGTGCCGATATGAGGTAAGCCGATATCACGTGATGTGTACTCCGTATACCCTGGGCTAAAATCCTCCGCAGGTTGACAAAGATATTCGTTCCTGGTCCGTGCTGGAAGTGGATGGTTGGCGGTGGGACCTTTATTCGAATCAGTGGCTTTTGTTGCTTGGAATAATTTGAACTCGTTATCACCACTCTGGCCTGAATTCCAAACCAATATTGAACGGATTCTTGTGGCGCACTCATTTACCACTCATTTATGGCTAATATCCAATACTTGTTTTAATGGCGGTGCGGCAGGGAAGTGGACACAATGTGGATGATCAGAGTATACTGGCCTATATAGGTCAGGAATTATCGTCGTGGTCAAAAGGTTCTACTGCCCATATATCCATCTCGTCCGACAGCCCACATGCCTGTGACTCCTGTGTCCGATTACTCCCATTATGGTGACTCCAACAGCACAAGATCCCAGATAACCATAATTCGTCCCACTCGTTTATCACAACCTCCACAACACCCCTTCCCACTCCTCATACGGCGTCTAACTCGTTATTCAGCTTCAGAGCCTGACACCGGCTCGTCGTCAATACTTCATGCAAACCGCATCAATCAAGTCCCTGCAATCACCCTTTCAACGCCAGGGCCAGCCGTCTTCTCCGCACCACCACCGGCCAACACCGGCCAACACCGGCCAACACCACGCGATGAGGGAATGTCCAAACGCCATCTGATCAGCCCTTGGCCGCCATCATTGCGCGGCACTGGCCTTCATAGGCTCAAGATCCTGTAACGGCCGCGGTCCAGGATGGGCAAGGCCCTGGAGCGCTGCCTGCCCGCGGCTCGCGGCCTCCCAGGTCTGTCTGCGCAGCCGCTGCAGGTCCGGGTCAGTTTCATCACCAATGAACGTCCAGCTCTCCTCCAGGTCTCCGCCGTCATCGTCCCCAAGGGCCGGGGCAGATGTGTTTTCCTTCGACGGCCGTGCTTTGATCAGTGTCTTTGCGTAGTCCAAGTCGCGGTAGATGGCCTGGATCGCCGTCTGCACACCGTTCTCCTATTGTCCGTTAGCGTGTTTCCTCGGGTGAGGAGGAGTCCCAAAGACGCACCTGGCGAATCCGTTGTCCCAGCAGCCGAGCTTTGACGATCATCCGCTCGCTGTGCACCGCCTCCCACAGAGCGCGCGAGAAGAGGCTAACATTGATCTTCTTCAGGCAGAGGCCCACTCCCAGATCCTCGACTCGCGAGCCGAAGAAGAACTGGTCGCCGAAGAAGGGTTTGATGACCGTGGGGACGCCCGCTCGGAGACTGGCGCCCGTCGTGCCGGCGCCGCCGTGGTGCACGACGGCGTCGACCTGTCGAAACAGCCAGTCGTGTGGGGCCGACCGGATTTGATGGATCTGGGGAGGCAACGGAATTTCCGTCGTCACGGCCGCCGGGTCGCCCAGGCGATCGCTCCAGCCTTTGGCGAGAATGCAGTACACGTCGGCCTTCAACACCGATTCCACCACGGTCTGGGTCAAGGCGGAGGGGTCGGACACGACGATGGAGCCAAAGCCGATGTAGACCAGCTTCTTGTTCTCCTCACGAGACTTCTGGATGAATGCGACCAGGTCCTGGGGCGGGGTCCAATCGCCAGCTTCATCCAGGAACCAGAAACCGGTGATTCGCACCCAATCACTGTAGTCCAGTGGCGGCGGGACCACCTGCGGCGAGAAGCTGTACAGGAACGGTACCTTGTTGGGCTGCATTTTGTCCAGGCTGGTGCTGCGCAAACCGAGCTCCTTTTTGCGCCAGCGGTTGACCTGGCCCGAGATACCTTTCCAAAACACATTGTCGAACATGACATAAGAAAAGTAATTATACGCGCCGCCCACTTTGTGGTCGGGAACGGCAAACGCGTGAGGGTAGGCCCGCGTTCGTGTCCAGGGCATGCTGAATGCGCGGAAGTAGGGGATGCCCAGTGCTTCTGCGATGTGGATGCCGGCCATGGCGCTGGGCGATTCGATCAAGAGATCCGAGCCCTGACAGGCGCGCCAGGCCGACGAGAGCAGCTCGTCGATCCACTGGCGAAACTTGGCCGACGCTTCGCGGAGGAAGGAGTAGGTAAACATGTCGTTTTCAATGCAGAGCCGCATCAATTCGGCCGGGTCGCCCTCGACGGGCTCGAATTCAATGCCATATTTCTGGATCCACGGCGCAAATTCAGCGTGCGTCGCGATCTTCGGCCGGTGGCCCTCGGCCAGGAGGCCTCTGCACAAGGCAATGTACGGTTGGACGTCGCCGCGAGAACCGACCGTCAGACAGGTGATCCGCAGAGACTCGGTCGGCTTGAGGCTGCCGATCGGGGCGCGCGTCTCGTCAAAGAGCACCGTCACCGGCTCCTCGTGGCTGTAAATCGGCGCGTTGGTCTCGGGCAAGACGAGGTCGGGGCCGCTGGTCGACGTCTTGCGTGCTTCCTCCAACATCCGATGCTCTTCTTTTGCCACGGCCGCGTCGTTTTCGTCCTGCTGAGCCAGCAAACCCGACTCGGCCATATATCGCACCGACTCGAGACTGTGGAGCAGGGTGACGGTGCAATCATCGCGAGACTCGGATGAACTGAATTCAAAGAACAACTCTTCATGCCCGCGAATGACCAGCACCAAGCCATGATAGCCGAACCGGAAACCTTTCTCTTTGTCGACGTTTTCAATGTCCTTGAGCGGCAGAATGAGTTTGGTTCTCGTCCCCGGCAACAAGCTTCGGAAGCAAAACTTTCGGTCGCTAATGTATATCTTTCCATAGAGCGGAAGAACGCGGTGGAGGAATCCAAAGTACGTGGCCTGCAGCTTCTCCGTCGTGGGGAGGGCAAAATGGGCGCGGAAGCGATCGCCATGACCGACGTTGGCCTCTTCGTCTTCGGGGTCGACATCTCGGTCATCCGGCACCACGCCTTCATTCTCGCCATAATGCCGTCGGCTGCCCGCCCACATGCCCGAGACTTTTTCCAGGTAGGACATGGATTCGGTCGCCAACAGTCGGCTCATCTTGCTGGATCGATTTTTCAGGTAGTCTGCCAATGCGCCCGCGCGCTGCAAAGGGTAGCTCCCAGCTTTGACCAAGTCCTGCAGTGCTGGAGAAGAGCTGTCCCGGGGAAATGGCTGGTGGTCAAGGTCCATCTCTGACCGACGTTCGGTCCGTGACGGCCAGCCCGCATCAGCCGCAGCCGGCGGTTGGCCGGGATGAGCAGGCACATTCTCAGGGTGAGGAGAGCCGGACTGCACGGTGCCCTCTTCAGAGGATCTCCGGGTCGGTTCTGTCGAGACCGAGACCAAGGTGTCCATTCGGTGATGCCGGGGAGTGTGGAAAACGTCGCTTCGGCTCAGGATCTGACTGGCGGACATTTGAGCTTCAGCTCTGGGCGAGAGCGGTGGAGCGGACGAGTCGGTCTCTCTATCGACAGACTGAACGAACGAGTCGGAAGAGTCATGCTGTCGATCAACACACGACTGTTCGGTTCGTTTCGGGTGGCTGACGTCCAGGCGACTGGTACTACCACTTCTTCGACCTCGATCAAAACTCGCACGGCCATATCGACCGGGTGAGAGTTCGCCACTGGACCGTACCGGACTGTTGGACAATCGTGGGAATTCGCCGCTCATTTTCGGTGACATCTTCCCATCCTCACCAAGAGCAAACGGCACCAGTGTCGTTCTGACCCCATCTCTCGGGGGGGTGGTGGAGCGGCCTCCTGTCTCTGGTGCCGATCTGTCGCCAATCGGTCGCTGTGGCGGACGTCGCCCAGTGGGGGCGGGCAGGGCTTCATCGTCGCTGGGAGGAGAACGCGTATCTCGGGGAATCGTCCGCACGAGGTTGCCGAGCACATTCAACACATCTTCGCCAAAGCTGAAAAATGAGAAGAAGTACTGCAGGCGAGTCAGCAAGCAGAATGGACAAATCGAGGGGGAAGAGGAAGAGTCATACTTCATCGATAGCGTAGGAATCACCGCTCTCTATCACTCTAATCTTCACGGTCTCAGCAAACTCCACAACAGGACTTTCTTCGATATCAATAATGTTGTCGACCGGGAGTGATATTTTGACGCTGTCGCCGTCGTTGTGCGATCGGAAGATTGTCTTCTGGAGCGACGTCACCCACTCTTTCGCGCTCGTTGGGCTGTCCGCTCGGAATTGGTAGGTTCGATGATCGGTCGTGACGGAAAACTCGTTGCAGTCCTTTTGTCGGTCCTTCTCGGCGGATAGCACGGCAGAGATACCATATCGGAGGTCGATATTACCTTGCGGGAAATACAAATCGGACGGATTCGAATAGTAAGAGAGCACGTCGCCCTTCAAGGAGAACCAATAGCGCCTGTATTTCGAATGCGACCGGCCTTTCTTCGACAAGTATCCCGTCTTCGAAACGGTGTTCGACTTCTTGGGCAAATACGCGTAGAAGCAAATGTGGTGTGTTGTGATGTAGAAGTAGCCCTGTAAGAGCACACTCTGCAATAACCAACAGGGGTATTCTGCGACCACCTTTTCTGGCCGCTCGAATCCGAAAATCTCCATCAGTCTCGTGGCAAGAAGCGTGGCCGTGGATGAATCGGCTCTGCTCCGGGCTTTCTGGAGATCGTCCGCGCCTGGTGGCGGCTGGTCCGCGACATCAGTGATCTTCGCCTGGAACTCAGCCTCGGCCGTAAGCAGTCTGCTCATCACCGGTGCCTCTCGGGGGTTACTCCTGGATGACTTGGAGGTGGAGTCGCTTGCTGGACTCGAACTCTGTCTCAACACCGAAATCTCCTTCTCCTTGCCTTTTCGAGACTTCAGAGACAATTGGGGGAGTGACTGGCCAAGTTTGTGGACCGATAGACGCTTGCTCTTTTTATCTTCGACCGCAGACTCTTCCACCGTCACTGCTGTTTGTGTCGTCCGACGTCCGAGCTTAAGGAGCTCAACCCGGGACAATCGGGGCTCGGTCCTGGGTGTCTTCTGCTCTGCGGCTGTTTCTTCTTCTTCAGGAATGTCGTCTGAACTGTCGCTGGAATCATCAAATCTGGTGTGAAAGTCTGCCCTTGACCCCGCCGCGGCGATCATGGAGAATATCGACTGGTTCATATATTGTGAAGACATTCTGTTACCTCGATCCGGCGCAGTCACATCGTCTTGAGAATCATCACCCAACCGAAGACGGGAAGGAATCTGCGTGGATGGCAGTCTCTGGCGATTCCGCGAGCGCGGTTGAAGCTTCCGGCTGGCCTTCTGCTTGGGAACGTCCTCGAGGCTCGCCATGACGAGTTGACCGGCGCCCTTGCGCAGCAAATGGCGGTGGAGGAGGACCTTGAGATTGGTCAGGCGGTAAGATCTCCTTCTAGTGTCGACCTATCGACCGTGCATCTGATGCGAGGCAGCAAGCAGAACACGTGTAGCAAGGGCAAAGGTATCATAAGCCCTGTGGCGCGCCCATTTGACAATGTGCCGGTGGTGGTGCGGAAGCCCGGGCTCGATGCGCAGAGAAAGTCGTCCTTTCCAACGTCGACATCATGTCCTGTTTTCAGAGTCGGTTCTCCATCGAGGCCGATCAACGCAGGCTGTTGTCGACAGCTGAGTGTCAGGGCGCTGCATTATTCACATGTCTCCCAATAAAAGCATATCGCAGACGCACCGGATCACTCTGGGGATGCCAAAGCCACGAGACAGAGGTCCGGTAGTGGCAGGATTAGGCGACTCGGCTGAACATTCCCTCAGCCAGTGGTAGCCTAACGACTTGCCCCACAGACTCACCAACTACAACGCCCAGGCCGCCTCTAAATCTCTGTGGGACGACTGATCTCAATATGTGAATAGGCAACAAGCGTGGAACAGGTCAAATCACGTTCTCATTTCGTTTGCCGGGTATGGCTCGCGCGAAATTTCGGCCCTGAGAGGGAAGCTCAGGAACCAACGGACCTCGGGGACGCTCAAGTCTCACCGTGCGGTCGTTCGCCGTGGTGGTAGAGCTGAGAGACTGTGGCGACTTCGGCTGCCCACGAGGCATTGGTTTTCATGGAGATCGAGGCCAGCCGGCGTCACCGCTTCTGAGGTTCATCACCCGCGCAATACCAGTCTGGGTCTCTTCCTCGGGCTCCACCACAGCGTTTTCTGTTCCTTTCAGATGCTCGCTTAGGATCCCGATCGCTCTGGTCCCTTCTGAGAGACTTCTTGTTCGCTGCTTGCGGTGCGGACTGCTCGTTCTGATCCAGCCTCTCCTCTCAACATTTCAGGGATCCCGCTTAATATTCTTCTGACCGGTGAGGTGTGACTAGAGACGCCATGCTGGAGGAGGTCGATGTCTCCCTGGCCCGAATTCGCTGGTGCAAGGTGGGAAACATGATCCGCCGCCGATCCTGGTCGTTTGGGGAGCTCTTTTTGTGTGTCATACCCCGAAACGATAGACATTGTCGTACGCGGGCACTCGACAGCAGTCAGCGACTCAGATCGGAGTTGCAAGCCAGGAAAAGAGTCGCTCGCAGGTCGCGGTCTGGTGGTGACGGCCGTACAGACCGGCCATGACTGCTCGCTTGGCATGGCACGTTGGGCAGCAGGCCTGATGGAAGAGGCGACCGTTGTCGAACGAGTGCGGCCTGCTTCCTGAGGCATATCGAATCCACGGGGCGACAGGACCAGCGTGGCCATGCTTCGACTCGGGGGAATGTCAATCTTGTTTGGTTTGTCCCGGGAGAACAGCATCCGTGCCTTTGAGAAATAAGGCTTATCTGGCAGCTCCGGTTCTGCTGGCGATCGCATTCCCTGCGTGTGAGTGATCGCGTTCTGGACATCCGCTCTCCTGGCAAACACCTCTGCTGGCGCAGTGATCAGTTGTCGTCGAAGGCTGGCAATCTCTGCATCCCGCTCCTGCAGCTGCCTGTCATAGCGTGCCTTTATGGCTTTCATTCTGGCTTCTGCCTGACGCAAGGCGGTTTCATCATCGTCAATCCGCCTGTTCAGATCGGCATTCTGCTGAAGGAGTGAAAGGACTTCCTGCTCGCGTTCCTTGACGAGCTTGACATACTTTTCATATTTGAGCACGTGCTGGTCCAGCTGTACAGACTGTCCTTGAATCACACGATTCTGCTCGTGGAGCATGGCCCGGAATTTCTGAATGGTCGCCTGTGATTCATGGCGGGCTGATTGACTGGCAGTGTAAGCCGCCTCTGGCACGCGAATATGTTGGACGCTGTTGCTTTCGGCGCCGTCTCTCGTGTAATCGTCGATGATTTGCCATACCTCCTGCGTCTCTGGCTGCAGGGCGTCATGGCTTCCGGAAGGATGTTGACGGATAAATGTGCCCAAGACCCGGACAACATCGTGGAGAGTATGGCGGAGATGGGTTATTTGCTCGTCTTTGCGTTCCATGGTTTCCCCTCCGGCTTCGTCCACCGGCTCTTGGACGACGCGCAAACGCTCGACACCAGCCCTGCCGTCCCTTTCCAGCAGGGACTCGGCCGATTTGACGGCTTTCTCATACGTAGCCGATATCACTCGTAACTCGTGACAGAAACCCTTGATCCCCTGTTTCTGATGTTAACGAAATGTCGATTATGAGACACCTCACTTACATCTGCGAGACTCTTTAAATCATGGGGAGAACCGGTTTTGGACGCTGAGGCTTCCTGTTGCATGGCCTTGATCTGGTCAAATTGCTTGTGCATGGCCGGAATCCACATCTGAGATATTACGGTATTATTACATTCAGGCAGACAGAGCAAAAGCTCTTCAGCGGTCATTGTTGAGAAGGCCTTGCGGACCGGGAGGTTGGGCTTGGCTGAAGGCGGCGATGATGATGATGACGGCGGCGATGGAAAGCCCATTAGCGCGGCATGGCTCTTCCAAGATGAGGATGATGGTGTGAACTTGACCACCATACTATCGTCGTCAGCAGAAATCGAGGAGCTGAGATCCGACTTATCGGTGTCTCTGCGAATGAGTCTGAGTGATGGCGGAGGTGTTATAGGATTGCTCTGTGGAAATCCTTGACTTGGCAGGAGGAGCGAACCGGCCAGCTCCACAGGCTGAGGATTCTGTGTTTGCTGGAAAGTCGTCGGCGTTGCCGGGGTGGAAGAGTCCACACTCTGCTGCTGGTAGGCAGAATTATACCGGGACACGAAAGGAGGGCCCAAATTATCCTTCCCGATATACTGTGGACTTAACGGACTCCTGGGAGTCCATACTCCTCCCGTCGTTCGAAGTGATGCCGGCGATAGTCGTGATGCCGAGTCTGTCTGTTCAGGCTGACTGAGCACTTGGATCGGAGGGAGTCGTCTTTTGGGGCTCTTGGGTTGAGTCGCGTCGGCAGCCAGCTCCAGATCGATCCCTGGTCCATCATCAGAGGACACACATCCGCCCAATCCCCCATGTGAAATTACTTTCGATTTCGACGCTGGTCGTCTCGATGATGCGAAGAGAGATGCCATAGCATCCGTGTCAAACGAAGGACTGAGTGTAGGCCAAGCGAGAGTCAGGTGAGCGAGATGGCACAGGAGGAAGGCAACCCATCTCCATGACTGCCCGCGCAGAGATATGAGGTGGAGGAAGATCTGTGGCCCGGCAGGCCATCACCAAGCGTTCGGATCTGTCTGCTACTTACCTACACAGACTCGAAGCACGAACTGTTACAAAAAACAAGACTAGCTTAGCTGCAGGGCATACTGGCAAATCGGAGCCCTTGCCGGAGGGAATCAAGAAAGAAAAGCTTTATCAATACCGCCGGAGTGTGGGAATAAGCATGATACATTCGAGCGCTTAAATGGGCCGTTATGAGGCCAAAGACGAAAGCTGTGGTGCTAGCCATCATTGCGCACGGTCGCGCCAGGTCTGAATAATAATGACCCATTGGCACAGTCCGTGGCAGATCTCATTGGGGATGAGAGTAGAGTGCTGTGAAAAAGAGCAGTGGTAAAGAATGGGCAGCAGTTCATGCCGAGTTTTGATTCCTAGAACTAGTTTCACGTGATGCATTTCCCGAGCCGACGCCGCCTCTATTAACAAGGAGACCAGTGTGGGCGCTTTGCCAGCTCCTGCGGCCTGCTCTACCTGCGCGGCCGTGTCAATTGACGAGGACGCAGTGGGGGGTCCAAATTTGGTCCGCTTCCTTTCAAGCTGCTCAGGCCAATTCACCATAGTCATTGCCTCTCTCGTGACAGAGAAAGTGCGTATTCGTGGGCGACATCTGCCCCTTCTCCTTCAGCCACCACCTGAACTCTTTCCGCTCCACTCGGCAGACGCTCTCGGCCTCGTTCCCAGATCGAGACTTCTCCGCACGCTGGCACTGCTCGATCGCCTTCGCCTCATCCTGATCTCGTTCGGGTCGGTGACATGCAACCCTCCCGCTTTAGCAAACAGAATGAGGATGTCTGTCAGACTGACCACTCCCACGAGTCGACCACTGATCTTAGCACCAGGCAGCGAATTGGCCGAGAGCGAGGGGCCGGTCGGAGCAATAAATGGCGTCTTCACCGAAGCATCTGCCACGGCTCCCGGATCTGAGGCGGGCGGGAGGATATGGTGTTGGCCAGATCCAGATGAGATCAACGAGCTGTACGAGGATGATAATGACAACGGGGGTACGAGGGTTGCCGATTGCAATGCCGGTGTGGAAGGCCCAGAAGACGCCGGTGAAACGGGTTCGGTCACCCACATGCGATGACTTTTAGTGGCAGCCAGTTTGGCAACGGTGTGCGCGAGCGTGGACAGTGGGGTGACGTAGAAAACCGGGAACGAGTCCTGGCCCTCATACATACCACGCGTCGAGAGGATGACGGAGATGAAATGGAGGCAAGTATTTCGCAGCAGAGGAAGGGAGGATGACTTGGTGAGGAGTTTGACATCGACGTTCGAAATGTTGCCGACGACATTGCGGTTGTTGTCCAGAACAGGCAGGGAGGATACCCCTTCATTGAGCAGTAAAGTCAAGGCCTCGGCGAGGGGACGGTCGCCACTATCACCGTCAGTCGAGGGTGCCACCGGGGGGAATGAGGGACGTACCTGATCGACACAACATCATTGGAACCAATCTTGAGGTCTCGCAGGTGCTGTGTGTACAGCTGGTCGAGAACCGGAAAACTTCTCCCATTTTCCCAGAGAAAGCGCATCAGCCGGCTCTGGCTCAAGACTCCGGCAACTGCTCTAGTCTCTTCATCTATCACCACGGCCCGATGGACACCTTGGCCAAAGGTTTCGATGGCCTTTTGCAAGTCGGTACTGGCCGGCAGGAATGTCAAAGGTTCTTTCTTGCTCAAGTCCTTGATGTCCCGCAAAGGGATGTGCTTCCCTTCCCGTGCTCTTCTTGCCAACTCCACAAAATCGTCTATATTTTCTTCGTCGGGTTCGGACAACCCCACCACCATCAAAAGGTAGGCGTTGAGATCTCGGTACTCAAAAGTCCCGACGACTGAGTCCGGGCCCTCGCGGATGAGTACTGCAGGAGCGCCTGATTCGATGAGAAGCTATAAATTTCAGTCAGTCGCTCAGTCGGCCACCGCTCTTCGTCAAGTGTGCTCACTTTCGTGGCGGCTTCGACACTGGTGTCGATGTCAACAAATGTGACATCCTCGGGTTCGGTCAATTCTTGCACCTGGATCGTCTTCCAGTCTCGACCGGCGAACTTGGGGTCCGGCGCATTCCTCATCGGCGGATTGTCTATCAACTCTTGAACGGCCAACTGTGACATGGACGGCTGTCTCTGTGACCGGGGCGAGGGTGGATGTCCTCTGAGCTCATTGAAGCTCTGCCGATGCTGGGCCGCAGCGCTGGCCATGTGCGAGATCCTCAATGAAGATTGTCTCGAACTCGGCGACTGGCCTTCCATGCTCGACCTGGATGAAGGGCCATTGGAAGAAGGCGATGGGGCGGCGTTCTCTCTTTTGGGGGTCGACATTGTAGCGGTCTGCGGGCGGGCTTCGCTTACCCACGGATTCCACCGCTGTTGTCGGGAGCGAGAATGGAAGAAAGTCACCGAAGCCTGATCATATGGCGCTGGGATCGACGTGTGCAGGTCCAAGTTTCAGCCGGTGCAGCTCTTGTGAGGGACTCAAAACATCACATAATTCAGATCCTGGGCGGCGCGTGCCTAACGCGCGGATGACGTCCATGTTATGGCTTCACGCATCGGAGAAACTAGCTCCGACAACTATTGATGTCCATGCTGGAGTAAACGGGTCAATCTAGCAGTTCCAGATAATTGCCAGATAATTGCCAGATAATTGCCAGATAATGTGCCAGATAATGTACCAGATAATGTCCCAAATAATGTTCACCTCGAAAGGGGACACGGTGACGCAGCAGAGACATTCACGCTCCAAATCAGAGGGATCCAACGCCGAATTGAGCGCAATCCCAGCGGATACAACACACACCAAGGAGGAAATCGTCAAGGGGATTCAGGATTGCCGCTTTCGTCATGAATGAAATTCTGCAAGCAAGTCTACCACGCTGGTCGGCCTTGTTTTTGGGCCCGGTCTCGATTTGGGTTGAGGTCTTTTCGGTGGAGGAGAGCTGGTGTCCGGTAATACTTGTTCGCTGTCTTTTCGTGATCTCTTGGCCTGCTCGTGTGTCTTGGGCGTGGCATCGAGCTGTTGCTGGCATCCCAGTTTGGAGAATGCCTTTGTCTTTTCGAAGAAGATGGTTCTCGTTCCAGGGAAGTCGTCGACAATATGAGTCCACGACCGGGGCGACCCGATCCAGCACTCCAGCACGGGCAGATTCCCCACAAGGCCTGACCTTTTCTTATGGGCCAAGTCGGTGCAAAGCTCGTGGGTATCATAGTAAGCGCCGGATACAGCACCAAATCGGAACTGATTCTCGCCGATGATGGGCCGCAAACTCTTTGCACTTTTCTTGGAATGCCGCGCCTCCCAGCCATGGTCGCGGGCCAAGGTCTCCCAGTCCGATCGATTCCTCTGGTGCATGAGTGGGCAATCCGTTAGGATGACATGGCAAAGGGAAGGGAAGTCTTCCACGTAGTGAAAGAGCCATGACGAGAGGTTCTCTTGCCAGCCAAACATCAACACTCGCACATGCTGAAATCCGGCTCCGGATCTCGCAAGATCAGCCCACGTTCTCATGACCCGCTCATCAAAAGAGGAAAATCTATGGTCAACCGTAATTTGGCCATCAGAGAGATCGAGCACGGCGAGATTCCGGACATGGGCGAGCGCCACCAGGTCCGATATGGCCATTTGCTTGGGTGAGATGCGTAGACAGGTGTGCCATTTCAGGTCGGGAGAGGTCAGTCCGTGGAAATAATTCGACAGTGGCAATGACGGCTGCTTGATCTCTAAGAGATATCTGTAGCGTCGTTGACCGAACTCGAGGGCGTCAGGATATGCCGCCGCCAGGGTTCTCCAAGCATGAAAGCTTTCGGCTCGCCTGCGGAAGACCATCAGTCTGTGTCTTTGGTCAACGTTCGAAGCTCGCTCAGGGTTCATACATCGACACAAGTTCCTCCCATACCCTCTCGGCAAGAGCCCAAGGGATGGCGGCAAAGTGTTCGGAACTCAGAGTGCTGAATGACAAAGCAACCTTAATCTTTGCCATATCAGCTAAGCTTCGAGCACCATGGCCATTCGGGTTCTGCTTTTTAAGAAGAGAAGGCGATTTTGGTTCCCCGATCCAGTCAGAATGCTGTTTCTTGAAGGGTACTTCGTGCTCGACAAAGACCTGCCCAGATTCGGCATCAAATTTGTGTTTGACATCTGTAGCCATGACCCCTGGTCTGATACGGGCCGTGCCACCCAGGATCGGCCTGCGTGGAGCAGACCCTCTCGCAGGTCTCATGTTTTCCGGAAGCAAGAGATAATAGATGGCGGGAATCGACTGGACTTCTCAGTGAGTCTGTATAACCCTAACCCGAGGATGCATCGATCCGCTGAGGGCTTAATGGCTCTCTAGCTTGCCGCCGTCAACAGTTTCGTCAAAGCGAGAAGTGCTTCTTTCTCCATTTTGTCGTGTTAGTGGGAGTTACTGCTCAAGAGAATCGTACGAGAAGCACTCAAGCATGGCATTCGTCAATGATAGCTCAAGGACCTTGGGTCAATCGGCATCTTGTGATAGCAGGATGTTGCTCTGGACAAGGAGAGATTGCAAGAGACTGGTCCTCGCAGCGAAACCGAGGCTTGCCAAGACGCAAGGTGATCAGGACGACTTATTCCCAAGACAAGACTCGGCTGATGAACCAAGCACCGATGAGATGATGATTGATACTATCTCAGATGCTGCCTACGACGGTGTTGTAGGAGTGGCGGAGGCCAAGTGCTCATGAAGTCGAGAACACGGCCTGTGTTCCCAACAATAATGGCATCAATTTTCCATGTATTCCCTGGCCATCTGATGAACAACAGGCATCACGCACTATACACAAGAGAACTGGTCAAGATCATACATATCGTATCGTACTTCAAGCGATCGAATCACGCCCCGACCCGGAATCCTTCTGACCGGACAAATATTTCTTGATGTTCCTTCAGACTGGCCCAATGGACGAGCTCTTCCTGCTCAATCTCCTCCGGGGTTTTGCCCTGTCCATGATCGTGCAAGTCGCCGATACCACGAATCCGACCAGGGCCTAGTCTTTCCAACTTGGTGAGAATATCCAAGAAGACGTAGAGATAATTGTTGACACTCTCGGAATCAAGCGTCGGCATGACGCTCATTCTCGCCCGCTTGGTTTCGAGCAAGGTCGAAGCAACGGAGCGAATCTTGTTACACTGTAGGAGAGGTTAGCGTTGTCACCCCCCAACGCGGATGGATCGACCTACAAAACTTGAGCCGTTGGGCTCCATGTTGACCTGATTGATACTCCTCAAGAGAAGTGCCATATCCCGCACAATGTCTTCCCTTTCCACCGCCATGGCCTGCTCCCCAGCATCCATCGTACTCTCGCTCGTGGTCCGGCCAGAAGTCTGCCAAGGGCTGTGGTCGACTCCAGACACAAGTGCGCCTGCTGTGGGAGATGATCCGCAAGCGACCTGGTCGGCGGCAAAGGAAGGCATCGTCGTCCTCTTCTCCTGGTCGAGCACGTCATAGAGATTCCAAAACCTTTCCACCAGATAGGATCTCGTCGACAATTGCGTCGCATATATGTTCGCTTTCTGAATTTCAAACTGCACCGCGCGTTTTGGATAAGGCAGCATCAGGGACGCGCTATGAGCGCTGTTGTCCGGCCCTGGACCGACATGACCGCTGTCGGGGGGCGGCTGCCGGCCATTCAGGAAATGCGAATATGCTGATACGTCGTAGGAAGGTGGAGGCCACTCGCCAAACTCGTTGACCGGGTTGAGCTGGAGTTCCTTTGGCGCATCTTTGGTGGCATCCTTGACGTTCTGAAGCGCACGGCGGATGATTTGGCGTTGGCGGTCCCAATCAAAGACGGTATCGGTGCCAAATGCCATCTCCAACGCGGCCAAGAAGTGGAAGGCGCGGAATACTTTCACATTGAGATTGAAACCGGTGAGCTCCGACACCACACCTGGCGGTTGCGGATAAATCGTTGATTCTGTGATATATTCATCATCGACTTCCACAGGCAAAGGGGGGAGCATTTCCGCATGCGAAACGGGTGGCATGAGAAGATCCGCTTCGGGTTCATCCAGTTGTCTGCCCGACATGGCTCCGACAAACATGAGCCAGAAGAGCCGGCGGCCGGACTCTTGATAGATATAGTCAGCCGGTTGGGGCGGTGCCAGGTCCATTGGCGGATAAGAGGCCATCGCTTGAGGACTCACGGGCGCGGGGATGCCAGGTCGGTGGAGGTCCAAGCCACGAATCATCATCATACATTCGCTGAAGTACAATCGCATGCGCCCGATGTCGAAGGTGTAAGCGGAGGCCAGTCCGGCGAGATAACTAGAAAAAGCATCGTAGAAATTCAGAGGCCGGTCGAGGTAACCGAGACCACGAGCTTCGATGAAGACTTGATGGCAACGATCAATCAAGGCTCCAGCGTTGGGAAATTGTGCTCGAGCCTGCTCAGATGTGAACAGCTGCCGGGGGCGGCGAGGAAAAGAGGCCACCAGAGTCTCTATCATGGTGGCAATCATGCCCAAAAAACTGCGATTGGTTCGGTCCTCCCGTCTCGCAAAAGCATTGCGGAAGG